>Ga0137297_11860_pt1 | contig 10881 bp, 12 predicted proteins | sample RamsorincwithD2O_FD_97191 | JGI IMG/M metagenome (GOLD analysis project Ga0137297, IMG submission 97191) | Mouse cecal microbial communities from Vienna, Austria - Mucin amended with D2O | ecosystem: Host-associated > Mammals > Digestive system > Large intestine > Cecum | place: Austria: Vienna... | reverse complement strand
ATACCATAAACGATTGCCGCACCAGAACCAATAGCAATCAGGGAATCCATATTCGGTGAGCCATGAAACAGTGTCTTAAAACCCATGCGGTAATACTTAAAATTGATGAACACTACCGGAATCAGCAATAGAAACTGTGTAAAAGCAAAACTCATTGCATTTTCCATACCAAGCAACCCTTTGGGAAGTATCCACCCCATCATATGCCCCATAGATATATAGAACAGTGGAATGGTAAACAGTGCGGACAGAAGCAGCCGCTTTTTCATCTGACCGTATTCTTTTTGTGCTGTGTTTGCCTCTGGCTGTGCTGTCTGCTTCGCAGAAGCGTTTACAGTCTGCCCCTTATTCTGAACCGATTTAGGAAATGCCCCGTACCCGGCTTTTTCAACTGCCTGCACAATTCCCTCCGTATCCAGAACAGACTCATCATAAGAAGCAACCATACTGTTTTTTAGCAGGTTTACGGATACCTCCTTTATTCCCGGCAGCTTCGCTACGCTTTTCTCAATTCTTGCAGAGCAGGCGGAACAGGTCATACCCGTAATGTCAAATTGCTCCTTTTGCAAAATTATCCCTTCTTTCTTTTCTAAATTTGTAACAGTATCAATATGTGTCCCATGACAGTTCTGTCAGGTCTGCGCATTTACTGCGCTGACCGTAAGAATGTGATTCAGGAGTACAAAAATCCCATCGCTAACGGCGATTTTAAATGGATTTTTGTAAGTAACAATTCAGCTCACCTGAATTGTTACCCCTCCCCCGTAGGGGACTGGAGCTGTTACCGTTTTTCATTATAAACACCCGATTTTCCTTTTGTCTGCTCTGAAAAGGAGCTTTTTTTATCCGAAAAGCAATTTCTTTTTTTACAAAAATCCAATCAGAAGGTTTTTTGCTCCAAAGAGGAATACCGCCTTCAAATCCATTGACTTATGGCGGATTGGTGACTATACTTTGCGCAGAACGATTAAACATCTCTTTAATTGTTCAGCCCGCAGAAAACCTGTCACTGGCAGCTTTTCTGCACACTAAGGCGTGCCAAACCAACTAAACAAATTTTTTAGAAAGGTGGATTATTCCCATGAAAAAAACAATCAAACTTATCGACTTGGATTGCGGTCACTGTGCAGATAAGATTCAGAACGCCGTACAGAAAATTGACGGTGTAACCAGTGTATCCGTCAACTTCCTCGGTCAAAAAATGGTGTTGGAAGCACCTGATGACAGATTTGATGCCATACTGAATGAAGCAAAGGCACTGATTAAAAAAATCGAGCCGGACGTAACAGTAAAAGCATAAACAGATCAGGCATAACCGTTAAGTGGCATCTGCCAAACGCATCGTGTTCCTTTATGGGCATGACGCAGCACGAACTGGACACCGGCTGCCATTTCTGGCATCCGGTGTTTTTTTAACGAAAACGCCTGATTTATGAAAGGAGTATTCTAATGACACGAAAACAAAAACATTTATTAATCCGCATTATTGCAGCGGCAGTCCTGTTTCTTGCAGGCAGTCTGCTCCATCTTCCGGAGCAGGCAGAAATGGGCATATTCTTAGCCTGTTATGTGGTAATCGGCCTCGATATTGTCTGGAAAGCCATTACAAACATATTAAGCGGTCAGGTATTTGACGAAAATTTCCTAATGACGATAGCAACGATTGGCGCACTGATTTTAGGGGAACATTCCGAAGGCGTAGCTGTCATGCTGTTTTATCAGGTAGGGGAATGGTTTCAGTCTTATGCAGTTTCCAAATCCCGTAAATCCATTGCAAGCCTAATGGACATCCGCCCGGATTACGCAAACGTGGAACGGGACGGGAAACTGGTACAGGTTGATCCGGAAGAAGTTTCTATTGGAGATACCATTGTTGTAAAACCCGGTGAGCGAATCCCTTTGGACGGTATCATTATAAATGGCGTTTCTGCTTTGGATACCTCTGCACTGACCGGAGAATCACAGCCTTCTGAGGTTGCTCCGGGTGCGGAAGTCATCAGCGGCTGCATCAACCAGACAGGCATTTTATCTATTCGCACAACAAAGGAGTTCGGGGAATCCACCGTAGCAAAAATCCTTGATTTAGTAGAAAATGCAAGCGATAAAAAAGGCAGGACAGAGAATTTTATCACACGCTTTGCACGTTACTACACCCCGGCAGTGGTATTTGCGGCTCTGGCTCTTGCCATATTGCCGCCTGTTATCACTGGTCAGTCCTTTAGCATATGGATTTATCGTGCTTTGACGTTCCTTGTAATCTCCTGCCCCTGTGCGCTGGTAATCTCTATCCCGTTAAGTTTCTTTGGCGGCATCGGCGGCGCATCGAAAATCGGTGTCCTTGTAAAAGGCAGTAATTATCTGGAATCCTTAGCTCATGCCGAAATGGTTGTATTTGATAAGACAGGCACACTCACAAAAGGCTCTTTTGCAGTCAGTGAAATCCATCCTGTGGGCATGGACGAAACACAGCTTTTAGAACTTGCGGCATACGCAGAGGATTATTCCAACCATCCTATTTCTGCTTCCATCAAAAAAGCCTATGGCAAAAAAATAGTCCAGAATCGCATATCTGATGTTCAGGAGATTGCAGGTCATGGCGTACAGGCAGTAATAGACGGAAAGAAAGTCCTTGCGGGAAATGCAAAGCTCATGGAACGGGAACATATCCGCTACCAGCCTTCCGGTGCAGTTGGAACGGTGATTTATCTCGCCTGTGACGGAAAGTATTCCGGTTCCATTGTCATAGAAGATGAAATCAAGCAGGACGCTCCGTCTGCAATCCGCCAGCTCAAATCCTCCGGCATACGGAAAACGGTTATGCTTACCGGAGATGCTGACGCAGTAGGGCAGAAAGTTTCGGAGCGTCTTGGACTGGATCAGGCTTATACTGAGCTGCTCCCCGCCGACAAAGTTGACCGGGTAGAAGCACTGTTAAGAGAAAAAACAGAAAAAGGCAAACTTATCTTTGTCGGGGACGGAATCAATGATGCCCCCGTACTGGCAAGGGCAGATGTCGGTATCGCTATGGGTGGTCTTGGCTCTGATGCCGCTATCGAAGCCGCAGATGTAGTCTTAATGACAGATGAGCCTTCAAAAATTGCCGCAGTTATGAAGATTGCCCGAAAGACAATCCGCATCGCAAACCAGAACATTGTATTTGCTTTGGGAATTAAGTTTTTAGTGTTGATTTTAGGAGCTTTAGGATATGCCAATATGTGGGCGGCGGTATTTGCCGATGTTGGTGTTTCCGTTATTGCAATCTTGAACGCAATCCGGGCAATGCGGGTAAAAGTATCCCCCGTTTCTGATTAAAGTCAATTTAAAAACACAACAGAAATGCGCTACACCCCACAAGGTAGCGCATTTTCTTAAATATCGGTTGGACAGGACAAAAAGAGGACATTCGCAATCCGCTACGCTACTTGCTCATGAATGCGAGCCATTACATAACTCGCATTCAAATAAAGCATCTATGGAATGGTGCAGCAATTTCGCCTGTGGCGTTTTAGACAGAGAATAGTATACTTCCTTTCCTTCCCTCCGGCTTGATATAATCCCGCTTTTCTTTAAAACCCGAAGGTGGTGCGACACAGCAGGTGCGCTCATACCAACAGCCGCCGCTATATTGCAGACACATTCCTCACAATGGCATAACAGCCACAAAATCCGCAACCTTGTAGGATCATCTAATTGCTGGAACAAAAACGCTATATCTTTGAACCGTTCTGCAGGTGGAATCTTATCTAGGACTTTCTCAATATTCTGTCCATGATTGTGAGGTAAGTTATAGTGTGGCATTTAACCACCCCCTTCCAGATAAAATTATGATACTCATATACCTATGGTCTGTCAAACAGCTTATACCTTGTCGTGCAACGCCCACTCCGAAGGAGTATGGATTACGGAATGCCCGAAAGGGTATACATAAGATTGGAGCAACACTATGAATCAAACAAACAAAACAATTTTTTCTGTCCCCAATTCTTCCGAACTGGAACAATTAACAGAATTACACAAAGCAATGGGCGATTACACCCGAATGAAAATACTCTGGCATTTGATGAAGCAGGAATATTGTGTGAGCGAACTTGCAAAGAAAATTGAAGTCACTGAATCTGCTATATCCCATCAACTACATGAACTTCGCATTGCAAGGTTAGTCCGTTCCCGCAAGGAAGGCAAAAAGGTCTTTTACAGTATTCAGGACGAACACATTCAGTGGATTCTGGAAGAAACATATGCGCATATTTCTGAACGGTATCCATAAAACACAACGGACAGTACGCTGTGCGCACTGCCCATTATGTTCAAATATTCGCAATCGCTCCCATTACAGATTTTCGTATGATACCAACTGGTTTATCGGAATACGCATCTTTGAATGGCGTTCCGGATCAGCGGCTTCTTCATCCGAATAACCGATTGCAAGGATATTGACGGGTTCCAGATTTTCAGGAAGTCCAAATTCCCTGCGGATAACATCCGGCTTGAAATAGCAAATCCATACAGAGCCAAGTCCCAACTCCGTAGCCTGAAGCATCATGTGGTCTGTCAGAATGGAGGTATCAATATCACCTGTCTGCTTCTTATCAAACGGGCGCACCCATGCCTTTTCATGGTCAGCGCAGATGATGATTGCCAGCGGCGCACCGTAAAGATTTGCCCCCTGTCCTATTTTTTCAAGTCCCTCTTTGCTTTGCACCACAATCAGATGCACAGGCTGGAGGTTTGCGGCGGTTGGAGCTACATGGGCAGCTTCCAGAATCTTATCCAGTTTTTCCTTTTCCACCGCCTGATCTGTGTAGCTGCGTACAGAGAAACGCTGTTTTGCAATGTTTAAAAAATCCATAGTATCAAGTCCTTTCTTATGTTATATTTAGTATGCCAAACCAACTGACAACTCTATTGTAACGCTAAAATATAATTCCGCAAGATTGCACTTTTTTGATAGATACTTTCAAAAAAGATAGCACCCTTGCAGTTAGGAGAAGCAAAATGAAAATTGAACAAAAGCAATTTAACTGTCCCGTAGAAGCTACCCTGTCCCTGATTGGCGGGAAATATAAACCTCTGGTATTGTGGCATTTAAAATCACAGCCATTACACTATATGGAACTGCAACGCCTTATCCCAAAAGCAACCCCTAAAATGCTCTCCGGTCAGCTCCATGATTTAGAAGATTGCGGCATGATAAACAGAGAAGTAATTCCAGAAAAGCCGCCTAAAACAATCTACTCTCTTACTGCCTTTGGAAAAAGCATCATACCTGTACTGAACGCCATGTGCGATTGGGGAACATCATATTTGGACGGATTGGATATACAGCCTGTATGCTGCCCTTCCCAAAGCAAAAAATAATTATTTTTATCGACTATCCTTATGGCAAAAAAGAACCTGCACAGCAAAAACTTGAAACAGCTATGCGGGTTCTCTTATTGTTCTAAATCTGTGACTGCCTGACATAATTACAAAGTCTGGTAAAATCAACCTGCGGATTTTTCTGCAAAATCTTCTCCATACATTCCTGTGCTTTTTGATACTGTTTAGGCTTTTTCAAATCATCCAGCATAAAGAAAATGTTAAGCCGCCTGCCTACAATGAATAGAAGTTTTTCATCTTCCGGCAATCCTAAAAATTTATTTATTGCAGACAGCATTTCTAATTTATCTGTCCGCAAATTCCCTCTAACCTCCAGCAACAGGTTGATGATATGTTCATTCACATAATAGCTGTCCATTTCAAGCAGCTTCTCCAAGAATAATTTCTGCTCTATCATAATTTCTTCCTCTGACTGTAATGTAAAAGAACCTTCCTGAACAAACTCCCACATTTTGGACTCCGGCTTTATTCCGGTTGCATGGACACGAATAAAATCCGGCTGAATCATGTTCAGCGCATCCGCTGTCTGGATTGCATTTTCCTCTGAATGTTCCTTTCCACCAATCCCAAGCAAGCAATATAAACTCTGATAATATCATGCCTGCGTCTTTTGCCATACACCCGCTTTTCACAACTGTATCTGCATGAAAACCTTCAAGGTTTTAGAGGGAAAATTTTCTTATGTTGTCACCACACATATTGATAAAGGTCACGTCCACAACCACATCATTTTTTGTGCCGCCGACAACATGGAACACAACAAATACCATGACTGCAAGCAGAGCTATTACCGCATCCGGAAATTGAGTGACGAGCTGTGCAGCGAGCATAACCTTTCCGTCATAATTCCCGGCGGAGAGCGTGGCAAAAAATATAATGAATGGCAGTCAGACAAGAACAGTACAGCATGGAAAACGCAGATAAGAAAAGACATCAACGCTGCCATCAAAGCATCCTCCACCTATGAAGAATTTCTGCTCCTGATGCGGGCAAAAGACTATGAGATAAAAGGCGAAGCCTTTGGGGAAGATGCCCCCAAATTTATCTCTTTCCGTCCACTTGGCAAAGACCGTTTTGTGCGTGGCAGTGTGAAGTCACTCGGCAGGGAATATACAAAAGAACGCATCAAAGAACGGATTGAATTGAAACGGGAACGGAAAGCGGTTATCCCGAAAAGAGATTATGCGGATAAGAGATTGATTGACACCTCTGATGAAAAATTCCAGAACAGTCCGGGACTGCAGAGGTGGGCGGCGGCCCGGAATTTAAAGATTGCAGCACAGGCGTACAATGAAGTTGGTTCGATTAAGGAACTGGAACAGGAAATCGCCGCCACTGCCGCCACCGGAAAGGAAGCAAAGCAGACAGTACGGAAACTGGAAAACCGTATGAAAGACCTTGCGGAAATCATCAAATATGCGGAACAATACAAAGCCAACAAGCCGTATAATATTGCCTATAAGAAATCGAAAAACCCTGACGCATATTTCCGCAAGCACGAAAGCCAGATTATACTTTATGGCGGCGCAAGGCGTATGCTGGAACAGGCGGGCATCCATTTAAAAGGCTTGAACATTGACAAACTGAAAGCGGAATATCAGGAGCTGACCGCACAGAAGAAGGAACTGACCGCCACTTACAAAAACTGCGATAAGGAGCTGAAATCGCTGAACCGGAAACTAGAGAACCTGAACCAGTATTTAGGGCGCACAGAGCCGCCAAAAAACGCACAGGAACAGCCAGACCGGAACAACAACCCTGCCCGTTAATCCCTTGCCCTAAAAAGGCTCTAAAAGCAAAAAGAAGCATCGTGGTAAAATCCAAAAGTTTAGATTTTCCCACAAATCCAAACTTTTGGATTTTACCACAATGCCGAAGGCGGCGGAATCCCACTCATCCCTTCCTACCTTTATAAAAACCAGAAAAAACTTCTTGCGGACAAGACCGCTTTCAGGTAATATAGTCTACAAATCCGCAAAAAAATAGGAGCGCCGAAGCACCCCCATCTCCTAAACCCTCTTGCAAAATTCGCAGTGTTGGTTTATAATCATCATAGAAGCCGAAGGACTCTAGCATATCCGACGGTTGTTCAATCGGAAACAATAATCAGTTTAAAACTCAAACGGATCACAGGCTATCCCCTATTGGCAGTAGAGGATAGCCTTTTCCGTTACTTGCGGTTGTGTTTATTGTCTATGTATGTCAAGGCTGCAAAAATCACCAGCACCAACGTAAGCACTTCTAACGTATTCATACCGACCTCCTTGTAAAACTCCACCCTTCCGGCAGATCGTAGACTAAGGTAGACTGCCGCCAGTCAAAACCCTCACCATATTTCAATGAAATGGTGTAGGTTCCGTCATCATTCTGAGTCATCTCATGTACAGGAGCCGTACTCTTATATTTAGAGGCAAACGGCGGTACAGCCCCTTCCTCCACCGCTCCATTGGTCTGGTTAAAAAACTGCTCCAAGGCCCCTCTTGTCTGTGCCGCCAGAACCGGACTTTTCAGATTCGCCATAAGAACTTCCATCTGATTTCTGAAATCATCCAGCCCTGCCCAATTCCCGGACATAATCGCCCAGGTAGCACACTGGCCAAGGATATAATGGCCCTGCCCCACCTTTCCCACGTTACCCTGATATCCCTCAAAGTTCCCCGAAGAAGACAAGGCATACCACAAAATCTCCGCCTCCTCCCTGGTCAGTCCTAAAGGCAGGTTATCCCCGTCCAAATCCAGGTCATAGGTTACAAGAGTTCCCCCCGTCCCGGTACGCATAGACTTGTTCGGTTCCAGACAATAGCCAGGAGCAGGCCGTCCTCCCTCCACATTCGTCAAGCCATACGGCCATAAACCCACCCGGTTATGGTTTTTTCCGTAGAAAGGAAAACTGGCCCCCGGCTTTAACAGGTTGCTGGAATCATAATAAGCAAAGCTGCTGCTGCTTCCCTGTGTCTCCGCCCCAAAAGCAGAGATAGAACCTAAATCCAGACCCAAAAAAGGCTGAACCGTAAGAATCACTGCCAGTAAAAAGGCGATTCCACGTTTCAGCCTCTGAAAAAGATGATTAAATCGTGTCATATTTTCCCTCATTTCCAAAAGAAAAGGCACACCCACGTCCGCAGATGTGCCCAATCACTATATTTTATTTTTTGATTCCCCACTTCATGGAGTGGTTTAATTATATTTCGGATTCTGAATCTGAATCCCACAGTTTGCACAAGGCCGCCCTGTCTCCCGGTTTCCGAAGGTATTTTTATGCCCACAATACGGACATTCCGCCTTCTGCCTCCCAAGGTAAAAATCCGCAGAAGTCCCAATGGTAGAAGCATCAATCATCATGTCCTCTCCGTCCACATAAACCGCATTCCACATATGGGCTCCATCCTCCCGGATTCCACATTTCAGGCCCACCACATTAGCAAGCAGCTTATAGGTCCTGGCAAAACCAACACATTTTCCGGTTCCTGTAACAAGGATACTGTATGCCTCATCATCCGCCTGCATATATTTTCCCTCATGATAGACTGCCCTGCCTGTGATCTCCTCATAAACCTTCTTTGCCTTCTCATAATCACTGGCTCCATAGTCGAATCCGGTCAAAAACATGCAGACTTCCTCATATACGGCCTTATTCTTTTCGGAAAGCTCTGAAACAGGAGTAATTCCTCTGACCGCCGACATCACCAGAGTATCATTTACCCCGGCATAATCTGTTGTTTCATCAAAGATAAACGTCTGCCACTTCGGGTCATAAAAATACGGACAGTTATCATAAGGCGTCCTCACGTACCCTCCCGTAACCTGTCTCTCCGTCACCCAGCTTCCATCCGCACCTACCAGGTATCCGTCCGGCGTGGTAGTATCCGCCATCATAATCCCGTTCCCATCCAGATAATAATACACGCCCTGATCCAGAACCCACTCCGACCTGGCATAATTCCCATCCTCCTTCCGATAACGCCATCCCGAAGACGTCTCCTCAAAGGTTCCCGCAAACACAGATATTGGACACCCAAACACCAGCAGACAAAGAATCACCAGACTCCATAATTTCCTTTTGTTCATGCAAAACACCTCCTTCTGTAATCATCATATCGAATCCGGTCATTCAATGTCGAGGGCATTCCAGATTTATTTTCTTACAGAAGTCTTAAGATTAAAAAGAGGAAAGCTCAACCCTCATAAGTTAAGACTTCCCTCTTCTCATCAAATACTATGCCTTTTCCCATCCTACTTCATGACAAGCTCACACCACATAATCTGCTGCTCCGCTTACTGGTTTTCCTTTCTCATTTCCTTAATCATCTCCACGACATCCTGTTCATCTCTCAGGCCGGCCTTCTCAGCCTCACCCCGGAACGCTTCCTGTGTCTCCTGCCAAATAGCCATAAACCCATCATCCAGCCACTTCCTATACCACATCGGGACATTCCGGGATACTTTTATGGCCTCACCATTTTTATATATGGCAAATCTCCTGAACTGGGTCGTATTGTCATATAACGCTGCCAGGTCACAGAATCCCAAAACCTTTTTCAGATTCCTCAGACTCTCCCCATACCGCCTGTCAACATCCCGGTCAGGAATCCCATGGCCTCCCATTTTTACCCGCTGGGCAATGCGCTGCTTAGCAATCTGCGAGGAATCCACTCCCACATAATGCATTTCGATCATATATCCGGCCTCTTTTGCCCTCTGTATGGTTTTTATAATTGAATGGCCGCACAGGGTTGTCTCCTGATTAAAAGCAACCCCCTGCAATAAATAATCATTAAGACGAGCCACCGCGATTTTGCCCGCCTTCATCAAATCAGAAGTATTCCTCCAGTCCCCAAACTCCCTGAGAATCTCATCCGTGTTAATCCTGGGCATGCTGTTTTTATATCGGGTAGTCCGGTATAATGTGGATTTTCCGGCGCCATTTACTCCAGCATATAAAATATACCGCTTCATTTAGAACTCCTTCTGGGCAATGACTTCTCTCTGCTTCCTCTGCAGAATGAAATCACTTAACAGTGAAAAGAACTCTCCCTCTTCCTCTGTCTCCGCATTCAGCACCAGTTCCATGGTTTCCTCTATATCCATATCCCTGCATGTATTGTATAATTTTTTTGCCGCCTCTATCCCGGACATAACCACACCTCCTCATATCCAACAGCCATTCACCATACCACTTCTTAACCTATTATACACAAAACAGGGCCAAATGAAAAGTACCAGTTAACATGTTACTGCACCCACACCCCCTTCCCATCCACCTGATACCCGTCCGGCGTCTTCCGGTTCACAAACATGGCTCCCCTGGTCCCGTCAGAAACCGTATTAAAATAATACCATTTCCCTTCAATCAGGTTCCACCCCGTAACCATGCGCCCCTTCGTGCCATCACTCACAGGATTCAAGTAATACACATGCCTGTCCGTATCCGTAAACCATCCGGTCTCCATATACCCACGCTCATCAAAATGATACCACTCCAGCACGCCATTATAGCTCAAC
>Ga0137297_11829_pt1 | contig 10889 bp, 10 predicted proteins | sample RamsorincwithD2O_FD_97191 | JGI IMG/M metagenome (GOLD analysis project Ga0137297, IMG submission 97191) | Mouse cecal microbial communities from Vienna, Austria - Mucin amended with D2O | ecosystem: Host-associated > Mammals > Digestive system > Large intestine > Cecum | place: Austria: Vienna... | reverse complement strand
CGCAGTCCACATTTTTCTCCATCAGCACCGCTACCGGTCCCCGGCAAATCCCTTGGCTTAAGATGCTTTTGCCTATGCTCCTAGCCGTTTTCCTTAACGCCGAAAAGGATATTTCCTTCTCCGCATCCGCAAAGGCCGTTTTTTCCGGATATTTCCTGGCTGCGGCATCCAGGTACTCAATCACACGCCTTGCCATAACCACCCCTCGCCTTACTTAACCGGCGCGATCTGGTACTCAATGGCATCCACCACCTTGTTCGTGGTATAAATGCTCAGTTCCGAATTGCCCAGCACATAACGGTACACGCCAAACTGCTCCTCATACCCTTTCCCATACGCCTTGATCACATCCTCCACCGTAGAGCCGCACTTGATCCCCTCCGGCGTGGAAACCGTATCGTCGATAATGTACACCGAGCTTATCCTATCCATGCCGCCCAAAGGATATACCCCCAGCTCAAAGCCGGGATATGTGTAGATCTTATCCTTGCCCTGGTAAGCGCAGGAATCCTGCTCAAAGGTCTTAACCGGCGTCCCCAGCGCCTTCAGCACCGGGGCAGCCTCCCCGTCCACCTTAATCTCCGTCTCCTGGTAAATAAAGGCGTATTCCGTCTTTTCCGCCGTGCTCTCCGCCTTCTTCCCCCATCCGAAGGGGAAAGCATAAGCCGGTGAGGCACAGGCCATCGCCATAGCCGCCGCTAAAATTGCCGCTGTTTTTTTCATCCCATTTCCATTCATCCTAAATAAACCTCCTTAAACCGCAAGCTTTTCACCCATTGCTTTTCTCTATCGTTCAGACTGTCAATTCCTTAAGCATTCATTTATCTGCAGGCATCCGGGCGTAACTGCCCGCACCCTTCCGGCCGCCCATTTACTCTCAGGCATCCGAACCTTAACTGGCCGCAGACAGTGAAATGCTCAATCCTCCGCAAACTGGGGCAGATAACCGTACTCCCTTACATCTGCTTCCTGCCCTGCCTTCATTTCATCATAAAACCGGATCTTTTCCTGCCAGATCCCAGCCAAATCCTGCTCCCCCCGGTGATCCGCAAGTTCGCATTCCTCTTTCAAAAAGCTTCCCAAATACTTCGTCAGCTTCTCCGCCCCGTAAACATTCATATGCAGGCCGCCGTCATACGTATCCCGGTTAAAATCCAGCCCAATCTCCCCGATCCGGGGAATGCAGTTCACGTAAGCAAGGCCGTGTTCATCGGCGTAAGCCTGCACCTGCGCTTCCCACTGATCATGCCAGGCCGGATACAGGCTGGGCGCCTTAAACAGCACCAAGCGGATCCCTTCCCTCTCGCACAGCAGGCGGATCCGCTCCAAATACTCCGCCGACACCGGCGGAAACCGGTAGTCCGCCAGCCTGCGCTCCGTGGGAAAATCCCCCAGGGGACGCACATCCGCACGCATATAATATCCATTGTGGGAAACCTTGCCCCGCTTCCAAAAATACCGGAAATCCTCCCGACCCAGCTCCTTAAACCGAGAGTGGTAGCGGAGCAGGGGAAACACGTATTCCACCAGGCTTTCCTCATCCATCATCGTCGCCTGCAAGGCGCGAAGCTTAACCCCTGACCATTCCATCCCTTCCATGGTCATCCGGTTATACGCCTCGTTGGTCTGCTCCCCCTCCTGCATGGCCGCAACGCTAAGGAGCACCGCCTTAGGCCGTTCCCTGCGCAGCGTATCCTCCAGCAGATAATAGGACTGGGGAATCAGCTGCTGGGCGCTTCCTCGGATATAGCTGGTAATCCCGAATTCCTCCCAAAGGATCACCGGGGAAATATTCTCATATACTTCGCAGTCCCCCAGGATCACCAAGTCATGAGGCGATGTTTCCTGATAATACTCCGAAATTAAATTTCCTTCCACCACCCGCCCCATATACTTAGGAACCAGAAGCCTTTGTAGCGCCCATAAAACCGCAAGCGCCGCCGTAAAGCAAACTGCAGCCCTAACCCACCAGGCAGCCCTTATGGGGCCAGCCGCCCTTTTATCCGTCAAAATACCATCCGCTCCTTTAACCCTTGATTAACCTCCAATCTTCCAGTGCACAGACACAAATTCCATGCCATATATGCCGTGTCTGGTCAAAGGAATTTCGGAATGCCCGGCAAAGCGGGGCAACCCCTCCGCTTCGCTACTTCCTCATAATCCTATGCTGCTATCACAGCTTGATAGGTTAAAACTGGTTATAAATAAACTGGCTGGCGTCAAACCCATGGCCGTAAGCGCCAAACACCAAGACAGCCAAAAACAGGCCAAACCAGCACAAAAACCGCACAGCCCAGGATTTTTCCCGGATCTGCGCCCGGACGCTTCCTTTCCTCTGCGCCAGGCTAACAAAAAGCATCAAAAGGCTTCCAAGCCCGGCCAAGGCCCAGTCCCAGCCGTCTAACCCAAGGGCGAGAAGGCTGCCGTCCCAAAAAGCCGACAGGGAAAAGTTAAAAACCATTGAGCCGATCATCTTCACCGTCAACGGTACGGCCTGATAATATTCCAGCGTCTGGATCAAACTAAGCAGAAGCATTGTCCGGCAGATCTGAAATCCTTTAAAAGCCCTCCTGTCCTTAAGACCCGGATGCTTTTCATGGAATTTCCTCTGCCAGGGCGCAAGCTCAGAAGCCGCCAAAATCACTGCGCAGTTGATCAGTCCCCAGAACACAAATCCCCAGGAAGCGCCATGCCAGATCCCGGTGACAAGCCACACCAAAAGGCTGGCCGCATACACAGGGATCCGGCGGCCCACAGCGTCCCCAAACCGCTTTTTGCCCCACTTGGAAAGCTTGGTTACGGGGCCGCACACCGATGCCGGATAAAAGATATACTCCCTAAGCCAGGCCATCAGCGACATATGCCACCGCCGCCAATACTCCCCCACCGTCTTTGAAAAATACGGGCGGTTAAAATTTTCCGGAAGCTTTATGCCAAAAACCTGAGCCGCCCCAAGCACAATGTCAATGCCGCCGCTAAAGTCCGCATAAATCTGCACCGTATAGCACACCATCCCCGCCAGGGCAAAGCTGCCGCCAAACTGCCCCGGATCCCGGCTTACCGTCAGCACGGCATGAACCAGCCGGTCCGCCACCACCAGCTTCTTAAAGTATCCCCACAGCATCCGCTGAAGGCCGAAAGCCACCTCCTGTCCGTCAAACCGGTGAACTCTTCGGAACTGTTCCCTCATCTCGTCAAACCGGCTGATGGGGCCTTCCACCAGCTGAGGAAAAAAGGACACAAACAAGGCAAACTGCCCTAAGTTTTTCTCCGGCTCGTACTTATCCCGGTACACATCGATCAGATAGCCCATGGACTGAAAGGTATAATAGGAAATCCCCAGAGGAAGAACCCAGTCCGTCCGCCCCAAAGCCCCTTCGCTCCCTAATATATGGAAAATGGCTTCCACATTCCCGATCATGAAATTCGTATACTTTAGCACGGCCAGGATCCCGAAATTCAAAAACAGGCCAATGAGCAGAAACCGCCAGGATACCGCCTTTCTTTTTGCCCGGTAAGCCTTCCTCTCCTCCCGCCCCAGGCCATGCGCCTTAATGTAGGCCTTCGTCTCCCCTTTCAGCCGTCCAAGCTTTAAGCCAAGAAGCCAGGTGCTCACCGTCGTAACCAGGATAAAGCCCGTTACCTTTAAGCCTCCTGACAGATAAAACAGATAACTGGCCGCTAAAAGAACCACCCACTGGAACCGGCCGCAAAGCAGATAGTAGCAAACCGCCGATGCCGCAAAAAACAAAAGAAATTCATAGGATACCAGCAGCATGGCCTATTCCTCTTCCAGCTCTCTTATCAGCCCGTAAATGCTTTTCGCCGAATTAAAGTACTCCGGCAGAATCTTATTGGCCGGGATGGCTACGCCAAACTCCTGGTTAATCTCCCCCACCAGCATCACGATCTGCAGGGAAGTGATATAGCCATCCTCCACCAAGGTATCACAGGTTTCGTAATCAACCTCCGGGTTAATCTCTCTTAAGATTTCCAACAATTCTTCCATCGAATTTTCTATGCCTCATCTCTATATGGTATCTTTGTTTATTATTTATCCAACATTGCCAACATTGGCAAACACCCCATAAGCTTAAATAAGCTGTGTTACGGAGTAGCCGGATACTGGCTCACATCAAACACATGGGATGCGTCGTGGGTATCGGAATAGGCAAACAGCTGGGCCGTAGTCAGCAGACAGAAATCTCCTCCCAGCCTTCTGGGCGTAGTGTCAAAATGGAGCCACTCCCCGTCCACGTACACCAGATTCCACCAATGGTCAAAATCTGTCTCCCGGATAACCTCCACGGAAGGGATCCCCGCCCGGGAAAGAAGTGCCAGGGAAACGGAATAATACGTATAACAATGTCCCCTCCGGCGGCGGAATCCCTCATAGGCCGCCGCAGGCCAGTCGCCTATGCTTCCCGTGCCGGCGCTGTAGCTCATATTCCGCCGCACCCAGTAGTAAATCGCCGTAGCCTTCTGGTGATCGTTCATCTCCGGCGTGATAATCCCGGCCAAAACCTGGTCAGCCATGGCATCCACCGCCCGCTCCAGCTCCGTCTTTTGATCCTCCGGCGGGATTTCCACCGGCTCCTTAACCTCCCTGGCAGAAACGCCTGAACGGTCAAAGCCGTAGCGGATGCCGTCAATCACCATTTCCGTATCCCGAAGCATTTTTCCATACATATCCAGCCAGTAACGGTTCCCATTCTCCTCAAACCAGCCGGACTGCACATAGCCCTGGTCATCAAAATGATACCATTCCCCGTTAAACTCCATCCATTCAGCCATCGGCCAGCTGCCGTCCGGCCTCCTAAACCACCAGCCGCCTTCCTCCTGAACCCATCCGCTGTAGTTTTTCTGCTCTGTGCAGTATCCATTTTCGTCAATGGCGTAAAACTTCCCGTCAATGCGCCGCACCGTATTTACCGCCAGCACGCCGTCGCCGTCCAGCCAAAACCGCTTCCCCTGGCCGTCCACATACCAGCCTGTGCGGCAAAAACCCTGATCATCAAAATAATGCCAGCTTCCCTCCAGCTCCATCCAGGTATCCTTGGGGCGGCTTCCATCTTCCAGCTCATACGCCGTCCTCCCTCCGTCCTGCATCCAACCGGCAGCGTATGCCGGGATGGGGGCTGCCGGGAAAGGAACTGTCAGGAAAGAAGCTGCTGGGAAAAAAGCTGCCGGGACAGGATCTGCTGGAAAAGGAGCTGCCGCGAAAAAAGCTGCCGCAGCAAGGACAGGGATTGGTTTATAGGAGGGTTTGCTATGGAAAATATGACTGCCACGGACTCCTTTTCCAGAGATGGTTTTGCCGGAAATCCGTTCGCCAGAAGGCTGTTTGCCAAAGATTTTCTTATTCATTATCCTTTTCAATTCCTTTGCTTGTGTTCGTTATTTTTGTCCGTTGTTTGCCTTGATTCATTTTAGCCTGTTGTTTGTCTCATGCATGAGCAGTTACCGTTCGTTCAGCCGCGCCATTCGCACTGTATAGCGTCCCTTTAAGGAAAAACGCGCCTTGCGGCACTTTCCGCTGGCTGAACTATTTATCTAAAAGCATAGCACATTTTTTGGAAAATCACAACCGTTTGTTATTTTATCGCGGTGGTTTGTTGCGGCAGTTGTTACTGTTCACAAGTGTCCTGTGAACGTAACCGCATATGCCCATTTGAAATCGCCTGTGGCGATGGAGCATATGCTTTGGCTCCATAACTGTACTGACCCATGACTATTCAGCGGAGTGATTAGTCATGGGTCAGTACAGTAACCGTCAGTTCTCATTGCAGGGAAAATTTGCTGCGCAGGAGATCCGCAAGAAATATCGACTTTCCCGCTTCCGTCTGCTATAATCAATCTGCATAAGAATTGGAGGTTTTTTTGTATGATCCAGACAGTTGGGAGCGTATGCTCAGGGATTGAAGCGGCGACCGTGGCATGGGAGCCCTTCGGCGTCCGTTTTGACTGGTTTTCTGAAATAGCAGCGTTTCCTTCAAGGCTGCTGGCAGAGAAATACCCGACGACACCAAACCTTGGGGACATGAATAACATTCCTGAATTACTGCTCCAAAAGAAAATCAATCCATCGGATCTTATCTGCGGCGGAACGCCCTGCCAAGGTTTCTCCCTTGCCGGCTGGCAAAACGGCTTAAACGACGATCGGGGAAACCTTACCCTAAGGTTTGTTGATCTTATCGATGCCAATGACACGGTACGCTTAAATTCCGGCTTAACCCGCTGTAAGATGTTTTGGGAAAATGTAGAAGGTGTGCTCACCGACAAAACCAACGCTTTCGGCTGCTTCCTGTCCGCCCTCGCCGGACTGCCTGATGTTTTGAAGGCCGCTGGCGGCCGATGGCCTGCCGCCGGGGTAATCCATGGCATAACGCGCAATATCGCCTGGCGCGTCCTTGACGCTAAATACTTTGGCCTGCCCCAGCAGCGCCGCCGCCTTTACGTCATCGCTGGAGGGACAGACTTCTTCCCGGAAAACGTGCTCTTTGAATATCATGACAAGGATTTTCCAGATTACCCTTCGGCTTCCCTGGAGTTCGAAAAAGAAGGCCATCACTTTGAAGTCTTCCGCGAATATGCGGACTGCCTGTATTCCGCCTACGGGACGAAATGGAATGGCAATGCCGCCGCATACAATGGTTCCTTATTCGTTGTTCAGGATGGACGCATCCGGCGTTTATCCCCCCTGGAAGCGGAACGGCTAATGGGATTTCCGGATCACTATACGGATTTAAAGGGTGCGAAAAAAACAAACCGCTACCAGGGAATCGGGAATTCCTGGGCCATCCCTGTCATCCGCTGGGTGGGCATACGCTTAATGGGGGAAAAACGCACAGAGTCCATCATCCCAGCAAACTCATTTATGCTGTTAAGCCGGCAAACACCCCTGCCCTCCCAAGGAATGTTCCTTAATTTGGGGAAAAACGAGCTTATTCCCTTAGAAAACGGCATCGTGCTAAACTGCACCAGCATACCGGAAGACTGCACATTTTCAACCCTGAAAGACATTGTATCTCCTGACGCTCCCGAAGATATTTATCTCTCCCCAGTGGGCTGTTACGGCATCGTGCGCAGGAAAAATGAGCGGAAGCTGAAAATCAACCCCAGATTAGAGGAAGTGCTGCTGTCGATCTCTTCCCAAATGCCGTTTAATGAAATCGAAAAACGCTCCCGAATCCAGCATAGGGGGCGTTTTAGCGAGAACAGCGAGAATGGCCAAAAATAAATTCCGAATTTGGAATATTTTTTGTTTTTTTCCATATTATATGCTATAATGGGAATATATGATTAACATATTTCGGAAAAGGAGGCATATGGGATGATTTTGCGTAAAGAATATCTGCTGCAGCTGCTTTCATGGAAAGACGAGCCCATCATTAAAGTAATTACCGGAATCCGGCGGTGCGGGAAATCCACACTGCTAAAGCAATACCAAAATCATTTGCTGCAAAACGAAATAAAGCAGGAGCAGATTATCTCCATTAATTTTGAAGAATTGGAATATGAACATCTTCTGGACTATAAAGCATTATACCAGTACATCAAAGAACGCCTTTGCCCTAACCGGATGACCTATATTTTACTGGATGAGATCCAGAAAGTACCATTCTTTGAAAAAACGGTGGATAGCCTTTACGTAAAAGAAAATATCGATCTTTACATCACCGGATCCAATGCCTACCTTCTTTCCAGCGATCTGGCAACTTTGCTCACCGGGCGCTATGTGGAAATTTCCATGCTTCCCCTCTCTTTCCGTGAATATATCGAAGCCACAGGAATGCCTCCCGGGCAAGCCTTCGCGGAATACATGAAAAGCGGCGGGCTGCCTTATATCGCCACCATGAACAGAACCGATGAAAAAACCGAAACTTACCTTGAAGGGATTTATAACACGGTTATCGTCCGGGATATTGAAGATCGGCAAAACCGCAGGGAACAGGATCCGGAAAAACGGCAAATCACCGATATCCCCCTGCTGAAAACCATAGCGCGCTATCTTGCCAGCGTAATCGGAAGCCCCGTTTCCATAAAAAGCATAACCGATTACCTGGTTTCTTCCGGGCGTAAAATTTCCCCTAATACTGTCAGCAGTTATGTGGAAGCTTTGACTCAATCCTTCGTATTCTATCCAGCGGAACGGTTTGACCTTGTGGGAAAACAGCTGTTAAAAGCAAACAAAAAACTATATATGGTGGATTTAGGGCTGCGCAGCCACATCCTTCCCAGAAGGCAATACGACCTGGGATTTTCCATTGAAAATATTGTTTTTTTTGAGCTTATGCGGCGTGGATACCAAGTAACCATCGGAAAATACCAAACCACAGAAGTTGATTTTGTGGCACAAAAACAAGGCATCCTGACCTACTACCAGGTAACAGCAGACATGACCGCCCAGGAAACCTTTGAACGGGAAATGCGCCCGTTAAAAAAAATAAAGGATAACTATGAAAAAACTGTCCTGACCTTAGACTATTTTTCCTTAGGAAATTATGACGGCATTAACGTGGTGAATGTGCTGGATTGGCTTCTGGCGTAATCCCTAATCCAATCCCTAATCCCCTATAATCTGCATTCTAACTGGCAGTCAAAAGGCTCTGGAGCGAAGCGTGTTTTTCAGACTGCCTGGCAGAGAAATACCCAGCGATACCAAACCCTGGGGACATGCATAACATCCCTGCCGGGCTGACTGATGTTTTAAAAGCCGCCTTTACGTCATCGCTGGCGGAACCGATTTCTTCCCGGAAAACGTGTTCTTTGAATTCCATGATGAAGATTTACAAAAATTTTACTCCCTTTTCGGAATTGTGTACCCACTGAAAACGAGCCTATAAATATATTGCAAGCAGCAGACACATATTTTATAATTAAATATATAAACTGGAATTTCCGGAAAATAAAAGGAGAGAAGGATTATGAAACCTAAAATTATTCCAAAACAAGAAACGGTTCCCTCATTTGATCCGAATGCGGTCGCAATAAAATATATTGATTATTATAATTCTAGAGTGGCATACACCGAAGATGAAATCACACCGGAGATCGTCTCTAAAATATTAAAGGAAGTTTATAAAGGTATCAATGTTTGTTTGTTTTTAGACCCTGACGGAGAAAGCGACTGGATGGAAGTACTCTCAGATGGGGAATGGCTGTATTTGGGCCGCTTCAGGCTTTACGAAAATGGCAAGAAGGACGAATATATTTTTTCATACAATCCAGATTACGCTTCTACTGCGGCGCGGATAGTGGAATTTGATTATTCTGACAAGAGTGTATGGACAGAACTTCTGAGCGGCGGTCAGTCCATGATTCCCAAAATTGATGCTATCTCGGATATGGAAAGTGGTGTGAAAGCAGTGGAGTTTTTTATTCGGACAGGAGAGCTTTATCCGGGAATCGATTGGGTACAGGAGCAGTAACAATTTCGAATTCAATCATCCTATGCGAGAATATGCTTTTAATTCAACTTTTAAGCAGTGGGAACACTTTTCCGATTTCTCTTGGGCTGGTCGTAAGACCCAGGTCCATCAAGGGCAGGGAAGTTCCCCGCCATTTTTTTACAAACGCTACAGAGGTGACTGGCATTCATAACAGAATATAGACTGCTTTACCACTACGCCATCTTTGAGGCACTTACCAGTAATATCGCAGTTTTAGATTCTTGCCAGAAGTTCAGCCGGTGTAAATGCCATGACCTTACTCTGGGTGAAATCCTTCAAATTTCTTGTGATGATATAGTCGGCATGGACAGACTCCGCAGTTGCACTTTGAACGGCATCCTCGAAATCTTTCCATTTCATGTTCACAGCTCTTTCCAGAACTGCCGAACTAAAATCGGCAAATTCAAAAATCAGATTCAGCTTACAGAAAACTTCCTCAATCTGCTCCGATGTCAGCTGCTTTCTCATAACATACATCATGTTCGCATACGTCAGCGCAGAAATGTACCCCTTGGCCTGTTCCGTCTCGCAGATCTTCCAGATCATCGAAGATGCTTTTACAAATTCCGGTCGATTCAGCAGAACATCCAGCACAACATTAGTATCAATCAACAGAACCATACTTTGCCCTCATGCTTTCTGCCTTGACCTCATCCAAGTCGTAATCCTCTTTCAAAATTCCAGTAAGGGAATCTGTCAGATAAGACACAGCAGCGTCTTTCGGAATGAAGCGTCCAACTACCCGCCCATTCTTTGTCACAATGATTTCCTGTCCGGACATCACAAGATTCAGATACTTTCCGAAATTATTCTGCATTTCGGTCGCAGTTGCGGTTGCAGGAATCATAGAATCGCCTCCTTTGTTTTAGCTAATTTTATTATACTCTAAATTAGCTAATTCATCAACCTGTCTGCAAAATATATTATCGGAAGCAAAAATAAGCTTCTTGTAAGCTATATTTTCAATGCATCAAATGCGAAGCACAGTCCCTTTCGAGTGAGAATATTAGTCAAATGCTCATGCAAGCACAATTTTCCTTCATGCGATTCCCACTGGATGAACCGTTATTATAAAATACATTCTAACTGGCAGTCGAAAGGCTCCGCCTCCACGTGCTTTTCGTTGTATTCTTCCGCCTCCACGCAGCCCATTTTCCGGTAAAAAGCCTGGCTTTCCACTGCCGAATGGGCGGAAATATAAAGTTTTCCGGCCCCTTGAGCCTTCGCCCACCTTTTCGCCGCTATAAAAAGCTCTTTGCCAATCCCTTTATGCCGCATATCCGCCGATACATGGATGCTGGACAGATCAAGGTACTTTTGCCCGCCGCCAAACAGCCCCGCCTCCACCGAGACAAAGCCTTTCAGCGCTCCGTCAAGGAATGCGGCATATACAAAGCCTCCGGTGCGGAGCGTATTTTTCAGGCAGGATATCAGTAC
>Ga0137297_11859_pt1 | contig 10906 bp, 15 predicted proteins | sample RamsorincwithD2O_FD_97191 | JGI IMG/M metagenome (GOLD analysis project Ga0137297, IMG submission 97191) | Mouse cecal microbial communities from Vienna, Austria - Mucin amended with D2O | ecosystem: Host-associated > Mammals > Digestive system > Large intestine > Cecum | place: Austria: Vienna... | reverse complement strand
TTTTGATTTTATTTTACGCATACATTAGCCTCCACTTCTGAGCAGATGAGGCGTTTATCAAAATACGATTTCTGTATTTTGCCTGCCGGGACAATATTCAAATATCCCAACTGCTCAATTTCTTCACGGAGTTTTTTTATAATGCCATACGCATAGCTTTTCGAGCAATCGAGCATTGCCATAATGTCGTTGACATCATACACTTCGATTGTTCTTGCTTTTGATTTCGCCATACATCATCAACTCCTATTCTTTAACATTCTTTTCCGCCCAAATCATAAGTGTTTGAGCAACTGCCGATACCTCTTTCAATGTTTCAATAATATTGTTAAGCCTCGGCTTTTCATCGGGCGAGATAACTCCGTCAGCCGCTATATCAATCAAATCATCTTTGACATTCGATATATTTTTCAATGTAGCAAGCGTCTTGACCGTTATCCTGTCGAGTTCTGCAAGTTCCAACTTCGGCATATCCTCACCGAGCAGACACACATTCGTACAGTACCACCGCCTCAACTCAGGCGCATTATATACATCAGCCATTAGAGCGATATTTTCAACAGGTACTACCTTTGTCAAATCAAGCTCATAGCTTGCAAGCGTTGAGGGCGATAAACCGAGTAATTCCGCCGCACCCTCGCGGCTATTTAGCTTGTCATTGTATTTTGCCGCCGCCATTCTACATTTGCAATACATATTACTTGCGGCTTTCGTTGGGGAACATCCCATGTATTTCACCCGCCTTTCGTGATAAGATATAAGTATAAAGAATTACTCAAAAGGAATGTTAAGATAATCGCAAAGCTGCTTTCGACCTTCGGGGACGTCCATTCTCCCCGTAATCAAAGCCGAAACATACTCTCTGGACAGACCTACCGCTCTTGCGAGGTCGTTAATATCCATATCCTTGTCGATGAGAGCTTTCTTTATCTCTTTTCCGCATTTTGGCAATATTCTTTTCAGCTTAGCCATTTCTTGCCTCCTTTCTCCACAAAATGAATTGACTTTTTTCACATTTGTGATATACTTATATGGAATGTAGATATTTTTTAAGGTAGTGATTGGTAATGAAAGAGCACAAAACCGAAATAATAAGAGGATATTGTCCGTATTTACAACAAGAACACTACATAACTGCTACTTATCAAAGAGTTATCACAGGGGCAAAGGTTGTCAAATCAGATTGCCGCTATTCTCTTGAATGCGAGCAGGAAGCAGAATGTCCATTGCTTGAATATCGCAAAGCAAAATTCTACTTGGTAGACAGTTTGTTATCCGAAAACTTATTAGGTCTTTCCCAAAGGTCAAGGTCAACACCTGTCTGTTTTTCCAAGACTTCACGAATACGGTCCCATTGTGCAAAATTATTATTTTTGCAGTCGCCTGAGAATTTACAGAATGAACAGCCATAAAAGAAATCGGGTTGTTTATCATCCGTAAAATTCTGTGAGAAAAAGGCGCTTTGCAGTAATTTTGCTATGCAGTAGGTATCTCGCTTTGTGAGATTATTGTTTTGCGGCGAGGACAACATCGCTTTGATATAAGCCTCTTTGTCCCTCAACGTATCCCATCGGAACTCAGACAAGTCAAAAGCCTCCACGCTCATTTCTTTGTCTGAAGCCGCAAGCTCATCAGCAAGCAATTCCGCAATAAACGGATATAGTTTGTTCGCAAGATTACGAAGCAATTTGTTTGTGCTTTTCATACGCATTCGCTCCTTAAAAAGCTTTCATAATACAATTCTGCGGACGTTTGAAATTCGTTCACATTTGTATTATGTATTTATTATAATTCTAAAATTTTAGAATGTCAATACTTTTATTCTGAAATTTTAGAATTTATAAAAGTTGCACAATAAAGGAAGTGATTTTTTGGATACTTTATATAAGATATTAGATTTAATGTGGAAAAGCGGTCTTAGTGAAATGGAATTCTGCAAAAAAACAGGAATTAACCGCTCCGCTGTAACTGATTGGAAAAAAGGGAAAACAAAATCATATCTGAAACACATCTCAAAAATTGCTGAAACTCTTGGTGTTACTGAGGAATATTTGTTGAGCGACACAAAAGCAAAGGCCGCTCCGCAGGAACAGCCTTTGAGTGAAAAGCAAGAAACTGTTTTGAAATTATCCGAACAGCTTACCGATGAGGATTTGAAAAAGCTTATTGATTATGCGGAGCTTTTAAGGAAAGCAAAAAATCAATAAGTTTGTCCAGTTCATCGTCGGACATTGTACTGATAATTTCTTTCAGTTTTAAGTACAATTCTTCACGCATAGAAAACCCTCCTTTCTTACGGGCGTAATCGTATTGTAATAGGGCGGAACTGTCGAAAGCAATAGAGAGTTGTATTCTAACGAACAAGGTTATAAAATAACAAAATGATAAATAAAAAGGAGGAAATTAACTATGATTGATTTCAAAAATGCGGCATTTATGAAATTAAAGCCTATCAACATCGCAGACGGGGAGAAAGCCGTTTCAATGATGTTGGTTGATGGTGAAACCGTAATCTCGGCATTCCAAACTGTCAGGGATATGGTTATCTTTACAGACAAGCGTGTTATCTCTATAAATGTTCAGGGATTGACAGGTACAAAAAAAGATTATACTTCGCTTCCTTATAGCAAAGTACAAGCGTTCTCTGTTGAGAGTGCCGGCGTATTGGATTTAGACAGCGAGCTTGATTTGTGGTTTTCAGGTTTGGGACACGTCAGATTTGAATTCAAGGGCAGTTTTGACGTAGCAGCGTTCAACAGGGTATTGAGCAAATATATTTTGTAATCGTACATAGCGCCCACCCTTAAATATTGGGTGGGTTTTATTTTTGAGCAAGGAGGTGAGCCGAATGCCTGCATACAAGGACAAGGAACGAGGAACTTGGTATGCTTCATTTGATTATATAGATTGGCAAGGCAACCGCAAACGAAAGAAAAGGCGCGGTTTTAAGTTGAAGCGAGAAGCTGAGGATTTTGAGAGTGAATTTCTACATACAAACGCCGGGAGCCCCGATATGACATTCGGCTCTCTTGTCAAGCTATACTACGAGGATTGCGAGGGACGCATCAGGAACTCTACAATAGAAACAAAAAAGAATATGATTGATACTCATATCCTGCCGAGTTTTGAAAAGCGTGTTATATCTGAAATCGACAAAGCCGATGTAAGACGTTGGCAGAATGCTATGTTAAAGAAAATAAATCCAAAAACAGGCAAGTCATACGCTCCTACATATCTACGGGGCATAAACAATCAGCTTTCGGCAATTTTGAATTTTGCAGTTGAATATTATAAATTACCGCAAAATCCTTGTTCTCGTGTGAAGCCGATTGGCAAGAAACACGCTGATGAAATGAGATTTTGGACGCTCGACCAATTCAACAAGGTTATAATATACGAGGATAAGCCTGCATTTTATGTAGCTTTTATGATGTTGTACTGGGGCGGTATGCGCGAGGGCGAACTGCTTGCCTTAACTCTCCGAAAAATATCGGACAATACCCACACTATCAATATAAATGAAACATACAAGCGAGAAAAAGGGCAGGACGTATTTGATGATACGAAATCACCGAACAGCGTCAGGAAGGTTGCTTTGCCTCGCTTCGTTTTCGATGAACTGAAAAAATATACGTCTATGCTATACGGTTTAGAGCAGGACGACAGAATTTTTTACTTTACAAGGTCCGCATTGAATAAAGAGTTAGACCGCATTATACAGTTGGCAGGAATTGAAAAGGACAGCGATGAGGATATACGAGTACACGACCTGCGGCATTCTCACGTTGCATTATTGATTGAGTTAGGATACCGAACACACGCCATAGCCGCTCGTATAGGTGATACTCCTGCAGAGGTTGACCGTACCTATGCACATCTATATCCAAACAAAGAGCAGTATATCGCCCTTGAGTTGGAACGACACCAACACGGCATTGTTCGCTCGGGAACGGTGCCGGCAATAGATGAGGACGGCAGCGTATATAATGACAATGAGCTTGTAGAGAGCCTCGAAGCAGAAAGCGTATTACATTCATCAAAATAAAATATCGTGCCAAAATCGTGCCACGAGCAAAATAAAAGCCCCGAAAACCGCATTATTACGCAGTTTTCGGGGTTTCAAACTCTATTCCCACTCGATCGTTGCCGGAGGCTTGCTTGTGATGTCATAAACAATGCGGTTGATGTGTCCCACTTCGTTGACAATACGGCTGGAGGCTTTTTCTAAAACGTCGTATGGGATTCTCGCCCAATCGGCGGTCATGAAATCGCCTGTCTGTACGCCGCGCAGCGCCAAAGTGTAGTCATATGTCCGCTCGTCTCCCATGACGCCAACGCTGCGCATACTGGTCAGCACAGCAAAATACTGGTGGATATCTCTATCCAGTCCTGCATTTGCGATTTCTTCACGGAAAATGGCATCTGCATCCTGTAAAATCTGCAATTTTTCTTCTGTGATGTCGCCAATAATACGAATAGCAAGTCCCGGCCCTGGAAACGGCTGCCGGTATACCAATTCGTCCGGAATGCCAAGTTCCAGTCCGACTTTGCGCACTTCATCTTTAAACAAACTGCGCAGCGGCTCCACAATTTCTTTGAAATCCACATAATCCGGCAGTCCGCCGACATTATGATGGCTTTTAATCACGGCAGATTCGCCCACGCCGCTTTCCACCACATCGGGATATATCGTGCCCTGCACCAGAAAATCTACTGTTCCGATTTTCTTTGCTTCTTCTTCAAAGACGCGGATAAATTCTTCGCCAATGATTTTCCGTTTTGTTTCAGGGTCGCTAACGCCGCTGAGTTTTTCCAAAAAACGTTCCTTTGCATTCACCCGAATGAGGTTTAAATCAAACGTATCTTTAAAGACGCGTTCTACCGTATCGCCTTCATCTTTGCGCAACAGACCATGGTCTACAAAAATACAAGTTAAATTTTTGCCAATCGCTTTATGTACCAACAATGCTGCAACAGAGGAATCCACGCCGCCCGACAACGCACACAACGCTTTTTTATCGCCAATTTTTTCCCGCAGCGCAGCAATGGTATCTTGTGTGAAAGACGACATCTGCCAGTCGCCGGTACAGCCGCACACATCAAACAAAAAATGATGCAGCATATCTTTGCCGCGCGGCGTATGATCCACTTCCGGATGGAACTGCACTGCATAAAGCTGTTTTTCTCTGTTTTCAAACGCCGCAGCAGGACAGTTATCGGTAGTTGCCGTAATCTCAAACCCTTCCGGTATCTGCTGCACATAGTCCGTATGGCTCATCCAGCATGTTGTGTCCGTTTCAATATCCCGAAACAGTGGGCTATCTCCCAGCTTCACCTGTGTTTTTCCATATTCACGCTGCGGCGCAGTAGAAACTTTACCGCCCATAATATGCGCAATCAATTGGCTGCCGTAACAAATCCCCAAAATTGGTATCCCCATCTCCAGCAGTTCTTTGCTGCAAAGAGGTGAATCCGCCGCATAGACGCTGTTGGGTCCTCCTGTAAAAATAATGCCGCTGGGCTGTTTTGCCCGAATCGTGTCCAAATCTGTTGTATACGGCAATACCTCCGCATAGACGCCTTGTTCTCTAACCCGCCGCGCAATCAACAGATTATACTGTCCACCAAAATCCAATACGATTACCAATTGATGTTTCATTCACCGCTCCCGCCTTTCTCTTTCGTTCCGCATAAACTTCCTTATTGTATTATCATACCACAAAATAAACGAAAAATCTACCTAAAAATACGCAGTAATATTCCATACTTCTTTTGCAGTTTTATCAACCAACCAAATTCCGCCTTGATTTTCCCACAGACTATAGCGGCGGTGCCACATTTTTTTCTCTCCGTTTGGCTTTATAACCGCTGTAATATCCGGCATTTGCAGCACCTCTGTCAGCCGAAGCCGCGCTTTACACCAATCTGCCGCCCATGCCGGCAACTGTACATCAGGACAATCCACCAAAAAATCCTGAACTGCCGCATGACGCATTTCATCTGTCCAAATTCCCGCGTCCTGCAAAAAACTGACAATCTGCTCAAACCGCTGCGCCCGGCGGTGCGGCGCGCTGAGCCAACCCTGCCGCGCCATATATTCTGCGATTTTCTGACACAAATCAAACACACTGTCTGTTTTTTTCTCCAGCAAACGCCGCAAACGCACAAATGCACCCTGATTCCAAAAAACGTCTACCACTTCTTCTATTTCCTTAAGCTGTGCCAGTTCCTCAAACGAAATATCATTGCTTTTCACCACTTCATAGGGTGGTTTTTCACTCCATGCATAACCATATTGTGCCGTTCGTTGCGCCAGCGGCGTACCCGGCAAAATTTTTAAAAATCCCAATTGCAGTTCATTCGCCTGCATTGCCATTGCTCTGTCAAAAGAACTGCGAAAATCCGCAAAGGTTTCATGCGGCAATCCTGCAATGAGGTCTAAATGCACCTCCACAGTTCCGCTGTGTCCAATATATGCTAAATTCTGCGCAATTTGTTCCACCCGACACGGGCGGTCTACTGCGCGGAGCGTTTTCTCGTGTACGCTTTGCAGACCCACCTCCAGCCGCACTTTCCCAGCCGGCAACTGTACTAATTTATCCATCAGCGCGCGGGACAAAACATCTGCCGAAACTTCAAAATGAAATTCCGTCTGCCCGTCCAGCCGTGCAATGATATCCAAAATTTTTTGTGCCCGTTCATCATCGCTGTTAAACGTACGGTCTACCAATTTCACCAGCCGCACGTCGTGGTCTGCAAATGTTTTGAAATCCTGCTCTACCATCTCCAGCGGCTTATAGCGCACGCCCGTTTCCGCTGCGGACAAACAATAGGCGCAGCGATAGGGACAACCGCGCGAACTCTCATAATAAAAAATGGCTTCTTTTTCCGCCAATTCTTCTGCCGTATAGGGAAACGGTATTTTTGCCAAATCCATAGGCGCCGCTTTACTGACAGCGCCGCCGCGGCGGACAAGTCCCGGAATTTCTCTCTCGCCGCGCAGCAACGCCGCATAGGTTTCTTCGTTTTCCCCACACATTACTGCGTCTGCAAACGGACAGCGCGCCAAGGTTGCCTCCGGCGTATATGCTACTTCCGGTCCGCCCAAAACAACCATTGTTTGCGGCGCCGCTTTTTTCACAACTTCCGCCAACGCCAATATTTTCTCCGCATTCCAGATATAGCAGGAAAACCCAATAACGTCCGCTTTTTTACGAACAACTTCCGCCGCAATCCGCATGGTTTCCTGTGCGGTTGTAAACTCTAACACCTCCGCCGCAAGCCCCTGTGCTTGCAGATAGGCGCGGATGCTGCGCACTGCCAGACTTTTATGCACATATTTTGCCGCCATGGCAACCAGCAATACGTTCATGGGGTTCCCTCCTTTTTCCGCCTATTCAAACAATAGATGTCTTATCTCATGCAAAATCCATCTATTTTCTATACTATTGACAGCGTTCGGCAAACAAAACCGCATATTTTATGCCGAAACCACTGCTCTAGCCCTGCTGCCGTTTTGCTTTTGACAAAAAGTATCCCACAATTGTTTTCATGTCCTTAATTTCGCCGCTCCCAATCATCTGTTCCACCTGCTGCGGTGAAAACGTCAGCACATCCACAAATTCGTCCGGGTCAGGGTGTGTTTCCCCTAATGTCAAACCGTCCGCATAATAAATATGAATGATTTCGCCGCAATATCCCGGCGTTGGATAGAATCCGCCCAAATAGTCAAACCGCTGCGCCCGATACCCTGTTTCTTCTTCCAGCTCCCGCCGCCCGCATACGCCGTGGTCTTCGCCGCGTTCCAGTTTTCCTGCCGGAATTTCCAATATCTCTTCATCATAGGGTTTGCGGAACTGACGCACGAAAATGATGTTTCCCTCTTCCGTATAGGCGACAATCCCCACGCCGCCCGGGTGTTCCACCAACTCGCGTTTTGCCAGATTTCCGTTGCACAGCCGAACGGTATCTTCCTTTACATGGATAATACGTCCGTCATAAATCACTCTGCTGTCCACGGTTTCTTCGTTATATTTCATACCGGTTCTACCTCTTTCCCTTTTTTCTACTTTCCGCTATCTAACAGATATCAGTGTATGCACTGTCCGCTAAAGCAGTTTCCCGCTATCTGATATTTTTTTCATAGCAGAAATGGAAAAATAGGCATGAACTGTTTTTCGTTCATGCCTATTTCCATTCAGCAAAGAAACGTGTTCTTTGCTTAAATAAATGCGTATATAATCAGTGCAATGGTTAATGCGTATATGACAACAAAAGAAATTGCTTTTATCAGATTAAAAATAAACTTCTTTTTCTCTGTCATGTTCGGCTGCTCATAGGACACGATAATTGCATATCCGATTCCCAGCAAAATCGGCAGTAACACCAAAAACGGCGTAATCTGAATGCCAAACAACCGTTTTGTTGCAAATGGAATCACACCCACCGCCACAAAAATCAATACTAAAATTAACCCGACGCAAACCTGATATTTCTCAAAAATTTTCAAGACTTTTTTCATCGTCGCGCGTCCTTTCTGTTTTACATAATATCAGCCGTTAAGCCGCTTTTTTCTTTGTGCCGCCTTTATTGCCGCGCAGCATGTTCCATGTCGGAGCGGCGATAAAGATGGAAGAATAGGTTCCCACGATAACACCAACCATCAGCGGCAGTGCAAATCCGCGAATCGATTCAGAGCCCAGCACATACAGGACTACCAACGTTACAAACGTTGTACCGGAAGAGTTAATAGACCGGCGCAGCGTCTGCAAAATACTCTTTTCGCAAACCTCGGAAAATCCTTCTTTTTTCAGATATTTTCTATTTTCACGCACACGGTCAAAAATGACAATCGTTGCATTGATAGAATACCCTATGATGGTCAGAATCGCTGCGATAAACGAAGCGTTGACCGGAATACGGAAAATCGCATAAAACGAAATCATCATCAACGTATCATGAATCAGCGCAATCACCGCCGCCACACCGGATGTAAATTCAAAACGAATTGTGATATAAATCAGCATGAGGATACACGCAACGATAACCGCCATAATGGCGCCGGTCAAAATCTCATCGCTGATTGCCGCACTGATGTTGTTGCTTTCCAGCGGCTGGTCGCTTGTTAAGTTAAAATCTGTTTTAATCTTCTGAAACACTTCGTCACGCGCAGCAGTTTCCAGAGATTTCATTTTGACGATAACCTCGTTCGCGTCTCCAACCTTCTGGATACTATACGGTTTTTCACCGATAGTCTGTTCAATCGCAGAGGAAAGTGCTGATTCCTCATACGGATTTTCCATATCAATCCGCATCATGGTACCGCCGGAAAAATCAATATCAGTCACAAATCCTTTGTTCACAATCAAAAAGACTGCGCCAATCAGGATAATTGCCAACGACAGGCAAAGAAATTTCGGATAATTTTTCATAATACTAAACTTGCGTTCCATTTTAACAGCACCTCCTTTCTTATTTTACACCTATTCCATATAATTTTCTGTTTTTCACGTTCAACTGAACTATTTGCACCAGCAGGAATTTCGTAATGACGATTGCTGTGAACATACTGACCAGCACACCAATCAGCAGCGTCACTGCAAACCCTTTCACGGTTCCGGAGCCCAGCCACAGCAGCACTGCCGCCGCAATCACAGTTGTTACGTTAGAGTCCACAACCGCCGCAATTGCGCGGTGGAAGCCCGCTTCCACGGACGCCCTTAGCGTTTTGCCAAGTTTTAGTTCATCTATGATACGTTCAAAGATAACGACATTCGCGTCGACCGCCATACCCATAGACAGGATAATACCTGCAATACCGGGCAAGGTCAAATTCACTTTGAACCAGCCCAGCAGCAATACCGTCAGCGCCGTATAGAATGACAGCGCAATCGCGGACACCAAGCCTGGCAGACGATAGAAAATAAGCATATAGAGCATGATTAAAATCAAGCTGATGAACGCCGCCATAATACTGTTGTTAAACGCCGTTTCTCCCAGCGTTGCGCCAACGCTGCTCACGCCAACTTCTTTCAGCTTAAATGGCAGCTGACCTGCACGAATCAATCCTGCCAGTTCCCGCGCATATTCTACTGTGAAGTTTCCGCCGGAAATGATACAGGTCGTATCAGTAATCTGCGTTTGCACACGCGGACTGGAAACCACTTGGTCGTCCAACATGATAGCAATGAAGTTCTGTCCTTCCGGTTGTCCTGCCAAACGACCGGTCGCTTCGGAAAATTTCTGCACACCGGAATCTTTTAATTTCAGTTCTACATAGTTTTCCGGCGCAGAGGTTTCACTGAGTTTGTCAAACTTCGCTGTTGCCGTATCCACATCGTCTCCCGTCATAACAGTGTTGCCCTCAGGGTCTGCAAAAGACAACTGCGCTGTTTTACCCAACAGTTCCACCGCTTCACGCGGGTCGGAAACAGACGGAATTTCAACATAGAACCGTTTATCTCCCTGACTCTGTACATTCGCTTCTGTATATCCTTGTTCTGTGAGACGTGTTCTTAAAATAGAAACCACGGTGTCTCTCTGCTCGTCTGTGATGGAGTCTGCATCCGCGTCATACTGAATAGACGAACCGCCCGCAATATCCAATCCTTTTTTGATGCCATTCATTGCAGGATTAATTTTCCAGCTTCCCAGCGTTACGCCAAATGCCGCAACAAAAATCATAATACCGATGATGAGAAGCATTCCTACAAGCTTAACTATGCTTTTCCCTTTCATGTTTTTTCCTCCTCTTGTTAAGAGACGTACCCTCACACTGCGTCTCTCTTATGCCGCGTTTTTGAAACTTTGGACAGACCTGTCCCACGGCAATCATATGATACTATTATATTATGGTTTGTCCCCATAGTCAAGGCTTTCCGTTATTTTTTTTGCTAAATCTGTAAAA
>Ga0137297_11858_pt1 | contig 10919 bp, 8 predicted proteins | sample RamsorincwithD2O_FD_97191 | JGI IMG/M metagenome (GOLD analysis project Ga0137297, IMG submission 97191) | Mouse cecal microbial communities from Vienna, Austria - Mucin amended with D2O | ecosystem: Host-associated > Mammals > Digestive system > Large intestine > Cecum | place: Austria: Vienna... | reverse complement strand
GGTCAGGAAGAATGGTACAAACGCGGCTTCTGTGTCAGCGAATAATAATAATTCTTTTATTATGTGGAAATATTTTGTTGATCTGGAATTATGTATGGAAAAGAGGCTGGGCGTGTTCATGGATTTAAGCGTGAGAAGAAGAGATACATTACTTAACGCTTACTATAAATTTAAGGAAAATATGTCTGTGGCGAATTTTTATATCATATTGAAAGCGTTTTTTATGGAATGTATTTATACATTAATTAAAAGCAGGGCTTTAAGGAAAAACCAATTAAAGAGGGGATAAGCATACACAGTATGCGGACAGAAAATGTGCGGAATATTAGGCGGCAATAATAGAAATTGGGACTATAAAAAGGGAATAGAGAGTATTCGTCACCGGGGGCCTGACGCATGCCGGACGGAGGAATTTCATGACTGTACCCTGGCATTTGCCCGGCTGGCAATTATGGATTTGTCGGAAAAGGGCATGCAGCCAATGACAAGCATGGATGGGAAGGTGACGATTGTATATAACGGCGAGATCTACGGCTATACTTCCCTGAAAAGAGAACTGGAAAAGAAATATCAGTTTCGTTCCAGTGCAGATACGGAGGTAATCCTCAATGCTTATATGGAGTATGGCGATGGATTTATAGATAAGATTGACGGGATGTTTGCGATTGCAATCTATGACAGAAGAACCATGGAGTTAAAGCTGTATAGGGACCGGGCAGGGATAAAGCCCCTGTATTATTACTGCAATAATGGTCGGTTTGCTTTTGCTTCTGAGATAAAGGCTCTTGAAAGAGCATGTACAGATGTGGCATGGAGGATAGATTATACGGCTTTATATGACTATTTGTTTTATCAATATATACCGGAACCCAAAACCATGTATATTGACTGTCATAAGCTTCTGCCGGCCCATGTTCTGGTTTATGATTTGAAGAACAGAAATATAAAGGGTATCCATAAGTATTGGAAGCTTCATGTGAATACGGCAAAAGGAAGACGCAGAAAGGAAGAAGTACTGTGTGAAGAGTTGAGGAGTCTGTTGTCGGATTCTGTCCGTCAGCAGCTTATAGCGGATGTTCCTGTGGGATGTTTTTTGAGCGGGGGTGTTGATTCCAGCATTATCAGTTATGAGTGTAATAAGTACAGTCCGGATATACACACTTATACAATCGGGTTTAAAGAGAAACTGTATGACGAGTCCGGGTATGCGGATATTATGACTGCAAAGTATGGTTTGAATTGTAGTAAAAAAATCCTGGAGTATAAGGATATTGAGGGGATTAAGGGAAGACTGAGGGATTGGTATGATGAGCCTTTTGCGGATACATCTGCGTATCCTTCTTATCTTGTATCGGAGCTTGCCAGAAGGGATGTAACGGTTGTTCTGACCGGGGACGGAGGGGATGAATTGTTTGGCGGTTATCATCGTTACCGGTCCTATGTGGAATCTTTGAAGGGGAAAAAGATAGACAGTGAAATCCTTGGTAAATTATTCAGACGGACAGGGCTGGATGGCATTTTGCCGGAAGTGATATTAAGGAGATATGTACATACGGGTTTGGATCATTATATTCCGTATATACATATGTCAGATAAAGGGGATGTGGAATCCTATAGAAAAAAGTGGGGAATTGGAAAAGATTATGATGTCTGGTGGCATTTAAGGAAATATTACAGAAGGGAGCTTCCTCCGATTACCAGAGCAAGGTATTTGGATTTTAAAACGTATTTGCCTGGGGATATATTGACAAAGGTGGACCGGGTCAGCATGGCGAATTCTCTTGAGGCGAGAGTTCCTTTTTTGGGAAGAAGGTTAATGGAGTTTGCTTTTTCTCTAAGTGAGGAGGAGTGCTGCAGTGCTGATATGTTAAAAAGGATTTTAAAGAAATCATATGAGGATGTAATACCGAAAGAGCTTTTATATAGGGAAAAAAAGGGATTTGCCGTGCCGGCTAACTATTTTAGGGCTCAGAGAAGAAATACTCCGATTACATGTGAGATTTTAAAGCGGGAATGGAATGATGAAAAATTTATATGACAAGCTGATAAGTAAAGAGTGTAAACTGAGCGTCATTGGAATGGGATATGTAGGAATGCCCATTGCGGTTGCTTTTTCTGAAAAATTGAAGGTCATAGGATTCGATATTAATGAAAAGAAGATAGGGAGTTACTGCCTGGGAATTGACCCTACAAAGGAGGTAGGAGACCATAGGATTAAAGGGTGCAGTGTGGATTTTACATCGGATGAGAGGAAGCTGCGGGAGGCAAGGTTCCATATTGTAGCGGTCCCCACTCCGGTGAATGGGGATCATACGCCTAATCTGTCGCCGGTGGAAGGCGCAAGCTGTATATTGGGAAGGAATCTTGTGAAGGGCTCTGTGGTTGTGTATGAGTCAACGGTATATCCGGGGGTGACGGAGGAGATCTGTGTACCGATTTTGGAAAGGGAATCCGGTCTGGTCTGTGGATCGGATTTTAAGATAGGGTATTCGCCTGAGAGGATCAATCCTGGGGATAAGGTTCATCGCCTGGAGTCTATTACAAAGATTGTCTCTGGTATGGACAGTGAGACTCTAAAGATCATTGCCAAGGTTTATGAGCTGGTGGTGAAGGCGGGAGTACATAATGCGGAGAGCATAAAAGTAGCGGAGGCTGCAAAAGTGATTGAGAACAGCCAGAGGGATATTAATATTGCTTTTATGAATGAGCTTTCTATTATTTTTCATAATATGGGGATTGATACAAAGTCTGTTCTTGAGGCAGCGGGGACCAAATGGAATTTTTTAAGGTTTCAGCCTGGGCTTGTAGGAGGGCACTGTATCGGGGTGGACCCTTATTACCTGACATATCAGGCGGAGAAGCTGGGATATCACAGCCAGATTATCTTGTCGGGCAGGCGTATCAATGATGATATGGGAAGGTATGTGGCGGAAAATCTGATTAAAAGCCTGATAAAAGTTGGTGCTGGTGTGAGGAATGCCAGGGTTGCCATATTGGGATTTACTTTTAAGGAGAATTGTCCTGATACGAGAAATACCCGTGTGATTGATATTGTGAAGGAATTGAGAGAATATGAGATTGATCCGGTTATTTGTGATCCCATAGCAGACGGGAAAGAGACAGAAAGGGAGTATGGGGTTATATTACAGAGTAAAGAATGTATGAATCATATGGACGCGGTTATTTTGGCGGTGGGACATGATGTATTTAAGGAAATAAAGAGGGAAGATCTGGATCTGTTGTACGGAGAGGGATCAGGGCAGAAAAAGGTCTTATTGGATATAAAGGGATTGTTTGATAAGAAGGAGTATGAACAGGCGGGATATCTTTACTGGAGATTATAGCAGGGAAAGCGAGCATGGAGATATGTCTTATGAAAATTTGAAATTTGATAAAAATGATGTTTTTTTGGTGACAGGGGGAGCGGGATTTATTGGTTCTAATTTATGTGAGGCGATCTTGAATCTAGGATACAGGGTGCGGTGTCTGGATGATCTTTCTACAGGAAAGCAGGAGAATGTGGATCTGTTTCTGGATCATCCTCTTTATGAGTTTGTGAAAGGGGATATCAGAGATATGGATACGTGTTTGAAGGCATGTGAAGGGATCTCCTATGTGCTGAATCAGGCTGCCTGGGGAAGTGTTCCGAGAAGTATTGAGATGCCGTTGTTTTATGAGGAGGTAAATATCAGAGGAACGCTGAATATGATGGAGGCGGCGCGGCAAAGGGGTGTAAGAAGGTTTGTCTATGCGTCCAGTTCTTCTGTGTATGGGGATCACCCGCAGCTTCCGAAAAGGGAGGGAACAGAGGGGGAGCTTTTGTCGCCCTACGCGCTGACGAAAAGGGTATGTGAGGAGTATGGGAAACTGTATTACAGGTTGTATGGATTGGAGACGTATGGACTGCGCTATTTCAATGTGTTTGGCAGAAGGCAGAATCCGGAGGGCGCGTATGCGGCGGTAATCCCGAAATTTATTAAGCAGCTGCTGAATGGTGAACAGCCGGTGATTTACGGGGACGGAAAGCAGAGCAGGGACTTTACCTACATAGAGAATGTGATTGAGGCTAATTTAAAGGCGTGTAAGGCTTCTTGTGAAGGGGCTGGACAGGCGTTTAATATTGCTTATGGGGGAAGGGAGTTTCTGATTGATATTTACCATGAATTAGCAAAGGCTCTTGGCAGGGACATAGAGCCTGCTTTCGGGCCGGAAAGAAAAGGGGATATTAAGCACAGCAATGCAGATATTTCAAAGGCGAGGGAGCTTTTGGGGTATGAGGCGGAGTGGAGCTTTGAGAGGGGAATTAAGGAAGCGATAGAATGGTACAAGGGAATCTTTGGGGTAAGCCAGAGAGGATAATTAAGAGAATTAATAAGGAGAGCGGAATTATGAAAAAAGGGATTTGGGGATTTATGGCATTGGTGACTGGAATGTTGGGCGGAGTGGTAGGGACTGGAAAATATCTGAATAAAAAGATTAATGTGGCAAGAACATATTCGGATAAACACTTATCTTTGTTTCTAATGATGAATCAATGGGTGAAAGTAAAGCAAGAGGGAAAAAATCTGGCTGCTTATTTTGAAAAGAACGGATATAAGAATATAGCTATTTATGGAATGAGCTATGCGGGAGAAACTCTGCTGGAGGAGTTAAGAGAAACACAGATACAGGTAGTTTATGGAATAGATAAAAATGCAGAGAACATTTACTCGGATATTAGTATTTTATCATTGGAAGATACGTTAGATGATGTAGATGCCATTGTAGTTACAGCCGTAACTTTTTTTGATGAAATTGAAGATGAATTACATAAAAAAGTGAATTGTCCTATCCTTTCGTTAGAGGACATTTTGTATGAGGTGTAAGTTTTAAAATATAACAGGGGAAGAGGATTGATTGGATGTGAATATTGCAATATTGATCTCATCGCTGACAGGCGGAGGGGCAGAACGGGTGTCTCAGATTGTAGGTGATTACTATTTTGAGAAGGGGGAGAATGTATACTATTTTTTGATGGATATGTCAATGAAGCAAGATTATGATGTAAAAGGACATATCATTCATACCGGAATAAAAAGCAGCTCGGAAAATGTTTTATATGGAGATATAGAGGTTCTTGGAAGGCTGCTGAAATCATCGTGGGAAATGCGAAAATGGAAGAAAAAATATAAGATTGATATTGCTATAAGTTTTCTGGAAGAGCCAAACTATCTGAATATTCTTTCAAAGGGCAAGGAGAAGGTTATTACCAGGGTTTGCACGATTCTTTCAAAGTGGGGAGAGATGAAAGGATTGCTTCACAATAAGCATTTTATACATCTTTTGTACAGCTTATCTGATACAGTAGTTGTTATAGGAAATTATGGAATGTATGACATGCATAAAACTTATGGCATTTCGCGAAAAAAAATACAACGGATTCCCAATCCTGCTATTCAGAGGCCTAAAACAGAAGATGTCTGGGTATATGGCAATAAAGCGGTTATCTGCATTGGAAGACTGGACTCTGTTAAACAGCAGGATAGAATTATTAGGGCCTTTTCCTATGTGAAAATGAAGCATAAAGAAGCTAAACTTCTAATCTTAGGGGATGGCCCTATGAAAGCATATTTAGAAAAATTATGCATCAGATATCAATTGAGGGATTCGGTAATATTTATTGGATTCACTCAAAATGTGAGTTTTTATTTTGGACACAGTAAGGTATTTGTTATGGCTTCTAAGGTGGAGGGTTTCCCAAACAGCATGGTAGAGGCAATGGCCTGTGGCGTTCCGGTTGTTGCGGCTGATTGTCCTGGTGAATGCAGAGAGATCCTTGGGAAAAAATATAATAATCACTGCAATGGTGAGATTGAATATTGTACTTATGGAATTTTGACTCCTGCGATAACAGGGAGGGTGATGATTAGTTCGGAATTGACAAAAGAGGAATTATTATTAGGGACAGCTCTTGAAAGAGTCATTGAAGACAGGGAGTTATATGAAAAATATAGGGAACGGTCGTTAAAAAGAGCGTCAAAATATAACATGGAAATGGTAATGGGATTGTGGGATAAAATAGTCACAAAATAGTTATTGATAGGAAAAGGGTATTTGTGAAATGAAGAAGAAAATCTTATTTATTATCTGGTCATATACTTATGGCGGAGGTGCGGAGTCTTTGCTGACCATGATTGCTAATAATCTTAATCCAGATAAATACGATATCAGTATTATTGAGTATGAGCATGCTGAGATTAAGACAGAGCCTGTGAACAGTTATGTTCATATTCTTCCTTATATCAAAGCGGTGGATACACCGGAAAAGTATTCAAAGACTTACCAGTTGTATAATACGCCGGAAGTGCTGATAGATACCTATATTAAAGGGGATTATGATCTGTATATTTCCTTTAATTATCAAATTCCAACATTTTTACTGCCAAAGGGAACGAAGAACATTTCCTGGATTCATAGTGATGTATACGATTTAATGGAAGAGAATTCTTTGCGGGAGCGAAAACGGCAGGATAAGGCTTTTGAGAAGGTTAGTAAAATCGTGGCTATTAGTGACCGTACGGAAAAATCTCTAATAGATTTATTTCCAAACCACCAGCATAAAATCATTAAAATTTATAACAGCGTCAACATTGAAAAAATCAGAGAAGATTCTTTGAAACATTCGGAGATACAGTTAAGGAATCCTTCCATATTGTTTGTAGGAAGACTGGAGGAGAGAAAAAATCCGATAAGGTTAGTCAATGTGCTTAGACTTGTGCACCAATATGGAATAAAGGCACATTTATATTATATGGGGCATGGGGAGTTAAAAGATTCCATATTGGAACAGGCGGAAACGTATCACCTTTCTCAGTTTGTTCATTTATTAGGATATCAGAAGAATCCGTTTCCTGTTATAAGACAGTGCAATGTCACATGTCTTTTATCAAAGCAGGAGGGCTTCAGTATGAGCTTGTTGGAAAGTGTTGCATTGGATATCCCATTTATAGCAACAGAGATTGGCGGAGCGAGAGAGCTTTCTAATGGTCAGAGATGCGGTTGTATTATTGATACAGATGAAGAAGCGGCACAGGGAATATGTGAATGGATAAAGAGAGATAAAGCTCAGATCAAAGCAGAGTGCAGGGAGTCAATAAAGCGATTTGAATTGAAGGATTATATTGAGAAGATAGAAAAATTATTTGATTCTGTAATGAGGGAAGATTAGTATTAAAGGTTTGATAAAGGAGATGGAGTTCCTGTGAGAGAGTTGCTGAAACGTAAATATGAAGAATTACAGGAAATGTGTGGAGATGCCTTACAGGACAGCAGTGATAATATTAATTTCATTATCCGAAGATCCTTGAATCGATTTTTAGGTGAGTGTGAACAGCCTGCCGTTTGGTGCTATGGACACCATACAAAAATGTTAATGGCGGATTTTATGTTTGAGCTGAAAAAAGTACATTATATTATTGATAACGGTATAAAGAGTGGAGCAGGGAGCGGGTTTGAGCTTATTACTGAAGGTGAGATCGAGGAAAAGGGGATAGATGGAATAATTATCTCAAGTAAACTTTATAGAAAAGAGATTATCGATAATATAAGGAATAAGTATAAAGATATACGATATTTAGATATCTATGCAGATCTGGAGGCTGCCGGTGTACTGTTAAATGAGGAATATTATGCAGGAAGACATCCATATAGCAAATACATAAATTTAAATAGGATACAGAATGAGGCTTTGCTGATTAATAATAAAAATGACCGTATGGCAGCTGAAAGAAAAATTGTAGGAAAGTATATAGAAATTAAGGATTTTAGGTCTGCAATTATTCATGCAAAAATACTGGTAGAATTATCGAATGAAAGGGAAGACAGATTATTATTAAAAAAGATAGAGGAGATATATGATTTACAACTGGAAGCTTTGGGACGCATCAATGAAGAGCATGTATTAATGTTATGTATTGATGGATTGCGAAGACAGGATATTTGTAAGGAATATATGAAAAATTTGTACAGTTTTTTGACAAATGAGACACAGTATTTTTCAAACGCCTATTCTGCATCAACTTCTACCTATGAAAGCCTGATTCCGGCATATAGTGAAAATACAGATTTGAGAACAAAGTATTATGAATCCAATATGGTTCCATGTGGTTCCTGCAGATTTATAAATGAGGCGAAGAAACAGGGACGCAAGATATTTTTTTATACGGATGGCACCGCTTATATTGATGATGCGGATATTGATGTTAATCAAAAATTTCAGACGGCAACAGAAAAACTGTGGGATTTCTTGTTGGATGCGGAGAAAGAGGAGAATGGTCTCTTTTATATCCATATTTTATATGAGAGTCACTATTCTTATCCCAATCCATATACTAAGGGCGAAATTATAGCTGAAGGGACAAGCATATTTTTTAATTATTTGGAAAAGAATGGAGGAAAAATTCCCTTAGATTTTAATAGACAGCAAAAGGATTCTTTATGTTATCTTGACGATGTGGTGATTCCTTTAATAGAAAAAATAAAATGCAGAATGGTTTTATATGCGGATCATGGAAATGTTTTGTTTGAAAAAGGAACGGTAATTCATAATATAGAAAAATCAAAATATACCTTTCACGAAGATTTAATACAGGTACCACTTGCAATTCGATCACCAGAGGTGAAGCTTGGGAACAATTTGTCACTTGTATCAATTATGGAACTGAATAATATTGTTATATCATTGATGAATAAGAAAGAGGTATTGTTGTCCCAAAATGAATATATAAAGATTATAAGATCAAGGATATATAATCCGGATTTTATATTTTTATATAAGAAAGCAGAGTGTGAGCATGAATTGCTGGCATTTGAAGCCTTTATTTTTAGAGAAGGATATAAACTTGCGGTTTATGAGGATGGCATGATCGAGGTGTATTTAACAAATGGTGATTCCCGAATAAATAATAGTTTTCTGGAAAGAAAGCTATTAGAAAAAGTGAAAGATAAAATAACTGTTTGCGATACAAATTTAACTAGGAAGGAACATTATGGATATAACTGATGCAAAAATTAGTGTTATTATTCCAGTGTATAATGGAGAAACACATTTATCCAGATGCATTGAAAGTGTCAGAATGCAAACGCATAAAAATCTGCAAATTATATTAATTGATGATGGTTCAATGGACAACTCTTTGGTCATATGTCAACAATTTGCGCAGTTAGATCCTCGGATAGAAGTATATCATACAGAGAACAGGGGGCTGGTTGCTGCAAGGAAATATGGTTTGACATTAGCAACGGGAGCTTATATAGGTTTTACAGATGCAGATGATTACATAGATGCGGAAATGTTCTATAAATTATTACAGAAAATTATAGAAACAGACGCGGATTTTGTACACTCAGGTTATATAGAAGAAATAGGTGATATACAAAAAAATGTATATGATTTTGATGAATCGATAATCAATATGGGTGATACTTATTGCAGAAATAATATTTTAAAAAAATATATTTTGGGAAGAAAAGATGAAAATTATATTTCATCAAGTATTTGGTCAAAACTTTTTAAACGTGAGTTTATAAAAAAATGTTATAGTCCACTACCAAATGAACAGCAGTATGGAGAGGATTTATTGTGTTTATGCAGATGTATACTGGAATCTCATAGAATTGTTTTAATCAAGAAGGCTATGTACCATTATGTTATAGGGGAAAATACGTTATCGCATTTGAAATATGATGAGTATATGATAAAAGAGGTTAGGCTATGGAATTGTTTTATTAATATTCTGCAAGAATACAATTGCTATGAGTTTTTGAAGGGTAGTGCCTATTATTTTTTGAAAAACCGAATGATAGATGTGATTTCAGCAGATTCATCCATAAAAATTCCGATACCACAATTTTATTATAAAGATTTGGATTTGATACGCCATAAAAAAATTGTTATTTTTGGAGCTGGTAAGGTAGGTAGGGATTATTATACGCAAATTAGTAAATATCAGTATTGTGAAATTGTTGCATGGATTGATTCAAACTGGTATGAGTACCATTTTGATTATGCAGAGGTGGTAAATATCGAAAAGGTTCTTAGTATTCAATGGGATTTGGTGATTATCGCTGTGAAGGATAAAGTGATTGGAATGGAAATAATGGATTTATTGGTAAAGATGGGGGTTGATATAGAGAAGATTAATTGGCAGGAGCCAGGGCAGTATTATTAATAAAGAAAGGATCTGGCCAGAGTATGAATATATCAGTAATTGTACCAATTTATAATGGAGAATTATATGTTGAAAAATGTATAAATTCAATATTGGCACAGACGAACAGATGTTTTGAACTTGTCTTGGTAGATGATGGTTCTACAGATAATTCCGGGAAAATATGTGAGACCTTTGCAGAAAAAGATAGCAGAGTAAAAGTAATCCATAAGAAAAATGCGGGGCTGATTAATGCAAGAATCACAGGAATTGAAGCGGCAAAAAATGAGCTTATATCCTTTGTAGATGCGGATGACTGGATCGATGAAATGTTTTTAGAGCGAATGGCAGCTGTTTTGGAGGACGAAAATGCGGACATTGTAATCAGCGGATGTATGGCTGAAAAATGTGGGTTTAGCAGAACCATTGAGAATCTGATATCACCGGGAGTTTATGAAGGCGATAAACTGATAAACTGTTTTTTCCCTCATATGCTTTATTATAAAGGATTTTATGAATTTGGGGTAATGCCTTATATGTGCAATAAGATGTTCCGCAGAAAATTTTTGAAAAGTTGTTATTTCAATATTGATACGAAAATATATGATGGTGAGGATGTGGCAGTTGTTTATCCCTACCTGCTGTCTTCAAAGAAGGTTGTGGTAATAGATGATCCTATGTATCATTACCGGCTTCATGAAAATTCTATGACAAACAAGAGGGACAGGGGAT
>Ga0137297_11856_pt1 | contig 10921 bp, 13 predicted proteins | sample RamsorincwithD2O_FD_97191 | JGI IMG/M metagenome (GOLD analysis project Ga0137297, IMG submission 97191) | Mouse cecal microbial communities from Vienna, Austria - Mucin amended with D2O | ecosystem: Host-associated > Mammals > Digestive system > Large intestine > Cecum | place: Austria: Vienna... | reverse complement strand
TCGACCTCCTGACCGCCCCGGTTCAGACCGATTATCTCTCATCATCGACCCGCACCGGCCTCATCGCCGACTCGCGCACACTTTCAGGGTTCATAGCCTACAAATTTCAGAAACCGGCCGAGATGTTCTTCTTCAACGCCTCGCTCAACGCCTCGCGACGCCACAGCAACCTCATTGCGGGACAGGAAATCACCACGGGCAGCGTCAACACCGTAGCGTTTGCCATCCCCAATGATGCCGACTTCGTCTCAGGCTCGCTGGCGGCAACCAAACAGATTCGCCCCGTCCGTACTAAGCTCACCCTTGCCCTAAACGGGTCGTGGAGCCGGAGTGTAACGGTCCGGAACGCCGGTGCCGTAACCTACTTCGGCCGCTCCTACACCATATCTCCCACAGTCAACGCGCGTCCGTGGTCATGGATTGAAGTTGATTATCGCGGCGACATCGGCCACACATTCTCCCGCTTTCCCGGAAACCGCAGCTGTTACTTTGTGCAGACCCACCGCGTCGCCATGTCGCTATACCCTCTCGCCGGTCTCGAATTCCGCGCGCATGCCGACCTGTCGGGACGTGAGCTTGCCGAAGGTGTCACCAAAAGAATGACGCTTGCCGACCTGAGTGTGAGCTAGCGGTTCAGCCGGTTCCGCCTCACAGCCGAAGTCAACAATATCTTCAACACGCGCCATTACGACTACACAATCTTTGACGGCATCAACCGCCACACCGCCTCCTATTCCCTCCGTGGCCGCGAATTTCTACTGACACTATCCTTCACAAAATGAAATTTTTACTACTTTTGTATCTTGTAAAAATCTTGAATCCCGACTGATTATGAAATATCCCCCGCTGACCGACCGAGAGGAAGAACTGATGCAGATGCTGTGGAAATATGGGCCAAAACCGGTGCGCGAGCTCGTGGAACTGTATCCCGACCCCAAGCCGCATTTCAACACGGTCTCGACCAACATCCGCAATCTCGAAGCAAAGGGCTATGTGACCCATACCGCCGAGCGCGGCGCGTTCCGCTATGCCCCGGTCGCACCCATCGAGGAAATCCGCAGCCGGTCGTTGTCGTCGGTGATACGCGGCTACTTCTCGGGCAGCTATCTCGGGGCGGTGTCGTCGCTGGTCGAGGAGGAAAAAATCTCGGTCGACGAGCTGCGAGACCTGATTGATTTAGTCGAAAAAAAGCAACAGAAACAATGACAGCCGGACTGTTTCTCTCCCGCGCGATTGTCGCCTCAGTCGTTCTGTCGGCTCTCTATGTGGTCTACAAGGCCGCAATTTCGCGCATCAATGCCCCCGCGCTCATGCGGTCAGCCATTCTTGCCATCTACACGGTTTCCATCCTCGCCGCCATCACGGGTGTGCCCCACCCCGCCTCACCGGCAAGCGGACAGATTGCCGCAATCAATGCCGTGGCCGACGAAAGCGCCTCATCTATCTCAATAACACGCATCGCAGTCATCATCTACCTCGCGGGGACTGCAATAATGTTGCTTGTGACAGCGGTTGCATGGTTTCGGGTGTGGCGCATGGTGGCCCGAGGGAGCAAAGTCACCGATTCCCGCGGCCTAAAGATAACCCTGCTTAACAACGACAACTATTCCCCGTTTTCATGGATGGGGCGCATCGTCATGTCGCGCCGGGACTACGAAACCGCTCCCGCTGCCGTGCTGTGTCACGAAATGCAGCATGTCACCCTGCGCCACCGCTACGACCTCGCCATAGCACAGATTTTCCTCATCCTCGACTGGTTCAATCCGGCCGCATGGCTACTGTTGCGCCAGTTGCGCAAGGTTCACGAATATCAGGCCGACCGCCGCGTCATCGACAGCGGGGCCGACAAGCGCGACTACCAACTGCTGCTCATTTCGCGAGCCGCCCGATGCCGTTTTCCCGCCCTCGCCAACGCGTTGAGCCGCAGTCCGCTCCGCGACCGCATAGTGATGATGCAGCGCGACGCGACAAAAAGGGCCGCATGGCGACTGCTTTTCCTGCTGCCGGGCCTCCTGTGTGCAGGTTTTGTGCTGGCCTCGCCCGTTGTGAGCACATCTCTGCAGGAACTGAACAATGTAACCGCCGTAAATAAGCCGCAAAAAGCCGCCGGGACACCCGATGTCATGATTGGCGGGGAATTGATTCCAATGGAGGATATGGAAAAGGTCGACGCATCACAAATCGAGTCAATAACCGTCAGGAAAGACCTCCCCGGCCACCCCGACGGCCTGATTATCGTAAAGATGAAAGAGTAAAACCATGAAAAGGGAAAACTATAGCGGTATAATGTGGCCTAAGCCTTATAAAAAACCGTGGTATGAGAAACTGCCAAAGGTAGTTCGCAACATCTTGGCCTTCCTCATCCTTGCGCCACTTGGATTCGCTTATGGATGGTTGGATGACAAAACCTTGAATCATTTACCATCATGGCTGTTTATCGCAATCTGGATAGCTTGTCCCATCATAGCAACCATCATTTTTATAAAGAAAAAAGATGTGGATGAATCTATTTTTCCAAGCATAATTTTGGGTGGTATATCCGGATTTTTTATCGGCTTTGTCCTCAACATAGCCATACTATTCGCTATCAACGGCATCAACTACCTGTTTGCCAAGGACATCCATATTGTTGTCACAGGGGAGCTCTCGGGACGGGAAACAGTGGGCCGAGGGAAGTTTTCCCGTCATGCCTCGCAGGTCTACCTTCCCGAATTTGGATACCCGACGCGCGTTTTTAATGATGATCTATATAGAAGTCCAATCGGGACAAAGGTGGAACTGACCTATAAAATAGGCTATTTTAACTTTCCAATCTTGGAAGAAATCAATTATCCCGATAAAACATCACCGCCACAGGATGAAAATTGCAAAAATATGTGAAAAAATTTGCACGGTTGAAAAAGCCGTATTAACTTTGTACTCGCAAAACAGCGGAATATGCTGTGGAGCTCTCAACCAAAGAGATGGTGCGGTAGTTCAGCCGGTTAGAATACTAGCCTGTCACGCTAGGGGTCGCGGGTTCGAGTCCCGTCCGCACCGCAGAGGAGAGAGGAGAATGAGTAATTGTCAAGATTCGTCTTGCGTTACTCATTCTTTTTTTATGTCCATCACGGAAGTTGAGCTGAAAACTCTTTTGAGCATTCGAGGGGGTGTAGCAAACCTTGAGTAAGGTTAAGAAGTTGTTTAAAAACGGGGTCTTAATCCGTAAGGATTATTCTTTGAATAGCCGTGGTTGCGGTTTCGCAACCCACGGAAACATGTCAGCTGATAAATAAAATCTGCAAAGATTTTTCAATCACCCGCATCAAGATAAATCTTTACAGATTTTAGGTGTAATCCGTTAACCTACCGTAGGTTGCACAAGGCAACCTACGGCTATTCAAGGAAGCAATCTTGTCAGATTGCCAATGCTCAAAGACCATGCGTTTTACCTATAAATAAGATGTCAACATTGCGGCTCTAACGCGATGCCGCCTGCGCCAAATTTCATATTCACATCTGATTATGAATTATGCATTGTGAATTGTAAATTATGCATTGAACAAAGCGACATTATCGCATTACACCCCCTCTTTTCATGTAGTATCTTTGCGAAAAAATACTACACACAATGAAGAAAACCCAAGAAAAACCCCGACTAATGGTCTCAGACCGCGCCTACTGCGCCATCATGACTGACTGCATCAAGACCCTCATGGCCAAGGGTGTCCTCCCCCATGTGTTTGAAGTAACCGTCTATGTGATTCAGAGATACCTCGAATCGCAGATGGCACCCCTTAACGGCGACATGTTTGTCATGGAATTTTTCCGCACATTCCGCCCCGCGATGGACCGCGCCATCCGCCGCTCGGCCATCGCCCGCAAGGCCGCCGAGACACGACGCAAGAAAAAGCAGGCCGAAGCACAACAGCAGCAGTCGCCCGAGCCGCAACCCGAACCGGCCCCAAAAGAGCAACCCGCCCCGCCCGTCAAGGAGGAACGTCCCGCCGCGCCGGTCATCCCAGCCCCCGTACCCGCCGAAATCACCTCGCCCCCGCCGTCGCGTCACCGTTCCCGCGCCATTCGCTGCCCCGGCATTGAGCAAATGTGGAATGCCGACTCCGCGCAGCAGTGGCTTCGCATGATTTCCCATCAAAAGGCTAATACCCGATGATGCCCGCATTCCCGGCTCCCGGAACAGTCACGCCAAGCTATCTGCCCGGCGTAAAGCGGAGGCCGGTGTTGAGGTTGAAATTAAGGGGGCGGTCGCGGTAGACGTGGCGGATAGAGGATCCGTCGTCAAAATAATAGCTGACTCCCGGCTCGACAAAGAGACCTACCTTGTTTACAATGTTGAACTGGAGTCCGACCGACGCATTGACCGAGAGCTGAAACGGCCTGTCGCGCAGACGTTCTTTCGCGCTTCCCTTGTTCTGATTGTCAATGACAAATTTCTTGTCCACATCAGCCGATACACATTTCTCGCCAAGGATTCCGGCCGAGGCATAAAAATCCAGCCGGCGCAACGAGAAGGCCCGGTATTTAAAATTAATCGGAACACCGATATATTGGAGTTTCTGCTCCCCTGTGAAATAATGCGAGTCACTTCCCTCCCTGATGTCAGACGAAAGACGCGTATAGCCCAAGCCACTCTCAATCCCCATCCTGTCATTGAAGTCCCATGCCACGGTAAGGCCCACCCTGACTGGAAGGCGATGCTTTACAGATGTCTTTATGTCCTTGCCTCGGTTAAAAAGCAATATACCCAATACCGGATTGTCTTCCCAACCCGAATTGTCAGACCCGATACTGCTCACGAGAGGGTCCCCGGCTGAATAACCGCCCGAGATGTTATCGGCGGCACCCGACGAAAATTTAACGGAAAACGACATCCTACTCGAGGTGTTTCGCGGCGCGCAGACCGACGCTATATTGCGGCAGCCGGCATCATTGTCACGATAATCCGGCTTTTTAACCTGAGGGGTTATCAGCGAGTCTCGCTCAGTGACGGCAGAGTCAGAGGGATGACAATGCGCCTTGTCTTCCTCCCTGACATCAATCCTGTCGGCAACTTCGGGAGAGTTGTCGACGGCAATCGTGCCGACAGAACGTTTGCGGCCGGACGCTCCCTCATTCATGGCAACACCCGCCGAGGGGGCATCAACGCCCGGAGCTGCCACCTGCGCCATCTGACCGCCGGGCACCGACATGTCGGGTATCAAATCCGGCACGGGGGCACCATCACCCGATGGAATGATGAAATATAAACCGGCCGACACTACGGCAAGAAGTATCGCGGCGGCACTTATCCACCGCCGCCACCTCCACGGCACCACTCGCCCCGGCTTGCCGCTCCGCGTCGCTACCGGGGAACTTTTCTCCTCGATGCGAGCCCACAGTCCGGCAGGCTCGTCTGTTTCATAGTCGGCCATGCGGTCATGAATCTTGTGTAACCAGTCTTCTTTCATACGTTATACTGCCTTATCTTAGCTGCCAGCATTGATTTCGCTCTGTGAAGCTGAGATGCCGAGGTGCTTTCTTTGATTCCGAGCAACGCTGCTATTTCTTTGTGACTTCTATTCTCGATGACATACAGATTGAATATGGTTCTGTACCCGTCGGGAAGCTCCCTGATAAGCGAGTGTATCGCCGAGGCGGGTATCCGGTCTATGTCAGGCGGTTCATCATGAAAATCAAGCTCGTTTTCGGTCATTTCGACAAACGTAATGCGGTTATTGCGGTTAAGAAACTTCAACGCCTCGTTGACCGTCACCTTTGTCAGCCATCCCTTTAGCGAGCCTTTTCCCCGGTATTCAAACGACGCTATCTGAGAAAATATCCTGATGAAACTTTCCTGCAACACATCCTTCACATCCTCATCATTAGCCACATAGCGGGAGCACACGGCTGTCAAGTGACGTATATAGGCCGAATACAGTGCCCTGTGAGCGGCGGCATCACCGCCTTGTTTCAGAAGGTGAAGGAGCTGTAATTCCTGTTCAGTTTCCGATGATATCATTCCGCGTCGTTATCCTTAGAGGTCGTTTAATAACAACCTTTTATTACTAAACTCCGAAAGAGCTTAAAAGATTGCATGAAAGGAGTGATTCACGACACATAAAGCTGTCGCGAAACACTCCCTATAAAGCATCCCGTTACTCTATGGCACTCGCAGGGAGCAGACCGGCGGGGTCGATTTCCTCATGAAGGGGACGCATCTTGATGTCAAATTCGGCCGATTTTTCACCGGTGAACGATTTCCATTTCAAGACAATCTTATTCTCGTCACCGTTTTCACGGGGAAGTCCGTTGAGGTTAAAAGCAATCAAGGCGTCGCTCCACCGGCCGTCGGTGTCACCGTTGGCGTCATGCCTTATCTCAAGCTCATAAGGATTCTCAGGGTTTATGCCGGTCAGAAGGTTAATGTTGTGGCGAATATTCCGTGTCCCCCAGATAGTGCGGACTCGGAGTGTCAGATAGCCGTCCTCGGCGATTGTAACCCAGTCACGCACAATCTCAATGGGGTCGTCACCGAATTTTTCCACATCGAGTTCACCCATGCTTTCCACGGGAAGCTTTGTGCGGATGCTGTCAATCCAGTTGACATGGACATTGCGGAGGGTGCTTTCCTGCACTTCGACATCGCTGTAATTGACAAGCGCGCGGACCTCCTTATCATCAAACGGAGACTTTTTCATATTGACAGGCACCAAGCGAACTTCGTCGTCAAGACGCATGATGAAAGAACCGTCATCCTCGGGACACACCGTCACCAAGGCGGTAGGAAGTCGAAGCCCGTTAGAATTATCATTGTCATCGATACATGAAGGAAGCATTACTGACAGGGCACCCAGTCCCAGTACTGTAAACAATAAATTTTTCTTTTTCATTACTTTTTCTGATTTTGATGGGTTGTTCTATCTCTATAAATCCGTCTTTGCTCGAATCCTTGCACCGGGCACGCATTTTTTTTCGATGCAGGCCGTGCACATCATCGCCGCTCAAGAAAGCAAGCCGGGGAACAATCATTCCCGAGCAAGGAGAGCGGTCGGCTGATAATCTTTTGATATATTGATTTATTTTTGTAATTTTGCGGGGAAAACTTATGTCTAACTAACTAATACTCCTTTTGGACTCAGACCCTTTCCCGTCTACCGACCCCGTGTCGTGTATAATGAGCGCCGTCACGCTGGCGCTTTCCTCCCCGTTTGGGGTTGACCGGATTATCGCACTCGTGTGTGCTGTGTGTGCCTTGTTTATATCCGGCTTTATCTCAGGTAGCGAAATCGCTTTTTTCTCGCTTACCCCGACTCAGTGTGAAGAACTCGAAGGCACCCCCAAGGGTGACGGCGTGCTCGCTTTGTTGCGGAAACCCGAACGCCTGCTTGCCACTATACTTATAGCCAACAACCTTGTCAACGTGACGATAGTCGTGTTGTGTAACTTTGCGCTCGGGCCGATTTTTGCCGGAATGAGCGCGGTGTGGAGTTTCATTCTACAGACGGTGCTGCTGACATTCCTCATCCTGCTTTTCGGCGAAATACTCCCGAAACTTTATGCCAACTCCAACAACCTCGGATGGGCCAAAATGGCCGAAGGGGGACTTACTTTCTGCTCCAAGATATTCTATCCGCTTTCTTCGCTGCTCGTGCGCAGCTCGGTGATTGTCAACAAGGTAGTCACCAAGAAACAGGAGGAAATCACAGCCGACGACCTGAGTCAGGCACTTGAAATAGCCAACGTCGGGGCCGCCGAGAACAAGGACATGCTCGAAGGAATCCTGAAATTCGGCGACACGACCGCGTCAGAGGTAATGACCCCGCGTGTCGACGTGACGGGACTTGACATCGACCTGACATTTGACGAGGTGATGAAGGTTGTGATTGACAGCGGGTTTGCCCGCCTCCCGGTGTTTGAAAACTCGATGGACAACATACAGGGCGTGCTCTATTCGCGCGACCTGCTGCCCCATATAGGCATGGATGACCCGACGTTTAAATGGCAGTCGCTCATGCGCGAACCTTATTATGTCCCCGAGTCGCGAATGATCGACGACCTGCTTGAAGATTTCCGCACAAGGCGCGTCCACCTCGCCATCGTCATCGACGAGTTTGGCGGCACACAGGGCATCGTGACTCTCGAAGACGTGCTGGAGGAAATCGTGGGCGACATCAACGACGAATATGACGAGGAGGAACAGACCTACCGACGGTTGCCCGACAACACATTTGTCTTTGACGGCAAAACGTTGCTCAACGACTTTTTCCGCGCCACTGAACTTGACGAGGAAGATTATGCCGCCGTTACCGAAGACTGCGAGACTCTGGCGGGTATGCTGCTTGCCATCAAGGGTGACTTTCCCAAGGACAAGGAGTCAATTGTCTACGGTCGATGCCGTTTCCTTGTTCTGTCGGTAACGCAGCACCGCATCGCGAGTATACGCGTCAAGGTCATGCCGGGCGTGCAGCCTGATGAAACGAAAACGGTTTAAGGTTTAGTTTAAGATTTATAGATTAGCTCATTATGCCTATTTTGCGGCTCGGTCACACCACGGTGCGACGCTATTGCAGAGCGGGCGTGGCAATTGCCATTATGCTTGTCCTGACGGGATGCCGGCGCGAGGAGCGGGCGGTGCCGCGGCCTGTGGCTTTTCCACGCATCGAGATTCCTGCCGGTGAATATGTGGCGGCCGATTCAGTCCCGCTGCATTTCGAGACAAATGCCTCGGCATCGACAGAACGCAAGGAGCAAGACGGGACAGTGTGGCTTACAATCACTTACCCCGGCTATTTCCCCGGGACAGCAATCTACTGCACTTTCACACCCGTGACACGCGATAATATCGACGAGGTGATTGCCAACCGCACGGAACGGATGGCACTGAACAGCGGCGGCGCCGACTCGGAAATGACGCGGCTCACGTCGCAGGGCGGCCTCGACTGCACCATGACCGTCACCCGCGCGGGGAGCGCGACCCCGGTACAGTTTATCGCCGCCGACAGCGGGATTGTCGTGTCGGGGGCAATGTATATCGATGTCGATGCGGGATTTGCGCCCGACAGCATCGCGCCGGTCGTGGAAACCGTGTCGCGCGACATGCTGCACGCGCTAAAAACCATCCGTCATGATTGAGATATATGAAACCCCGATAGATACCGGTGACGGCATGAGCCGTCGCGAGAGCGAACGATACGCCGCCATTTCGCTGATTGCCAAAGCACTTGGCAACCGTGCGCGTCTTGACCACGACGAGGAGGGGAGGCCGCTGGTCAAGGGATGTGATTTTGAGGGGATGATTTCCATCTCCCACTGCGCCGACCGGTGCCTGCTTGCCGTGACGCGTGAGAAAGATGTGTCGATAGGCATCGACACCGAGACATGGCGCGAGCAGCTGCTCCGCGTCGCCCCGCGCTTTATGACACCGGCCGAGGTCGCCGCCTACGACTCCCCCGCCCTGCTGCTGCTTGCATGGACCACCAAAGAGGCAGTCTACAAAGCCGCCCGCACCCCCGGCCTCGCGTTGCAGGAGATACTACTCCCCCTCCCCGCGCCCGATGGAAAAGAATTCACCGTGACCGCCCGTGACATCGTGTTTAAAGCCACCTCGGTCGCCCTCTCCCCACTCCGCGCCGTCACTCTGGCCGAGAGGCGTTGACATGGGAAACATTCAGTGTTACATCACTACTTGACGACCGCGGCATGACTATCGCGATACCCCATGTCTCGATCGGCATGGTGAGATTAAGCGTGAGAGTCACATTGACAATATATTCACCGTCATCACCAAGGTTTCCTTCAGCCTTAATCCCGCTGATTCCCTGATTAACAGTTCCTTTAGCGATAACAAGGGTGGTTTTGCCAAAGTCTATGTTCCAGTCACCCGGCATCGGGGTTCCCATGACTTGACGATACTCCTCCTTGCTCTTTATGATATAGGCCCCATCGTCAAGCCGTGACACTTCGTAGCCATAATAAACCCACACCTTCCCTACCGACACACTGTCGTCGTCATGACAGGCCGTAAGCATCACCGCCACAACCATCAATAATAAACATAGCAATTTCTTCATAGTCTTCCATTTTTATATGGGCAAAGATATAATTTATTCACAGACATGAAATGTACGACCGTATCTCATACATACACATTTGACTCATCAGTAGTAACATAGCCAAAATAGCGGTTAAACGTTAAAAACAGGCGGTCAAATGCAACATATTTATAAAACCATTTTAACTATCTTTGTGAAAAGATTAATAACACACCATTGACCAATAATATATATATTAACCAATTAAACCAAAAACGCATGAAAAAAGTAGTTTTCTTAGTTGCTGCAATCATAGCACTTGGCCTCTCATCGTGCAGCTCAATTTCACACACATCAACCACTGTCCCGGTAGAGACTACAGTGTCAAGCCTCTCAAAAGCCGACCTGCAAGTGTCGCAAAAGAAAATCAGATTTGAATACAAGCCGTCAAAGGCAGTGCGCCGTTGCGGCGAGAAAAAAGTCATTGAGACTGCCGTAGCAGAGGCACTCAAAGCCAACGGGAATGCCGACGTGCTTGTCGCGTTCCAATATGAAATCAAAAAAAAGAGCAACCTTTTCGGTCGCAAGACAATCAAGTATGTGATTGTCGAAGGCTATCCCGCAACCTACACAAATATAACCCCTATCCACTGTAAAAAATGAGCAAAATGAAACTAAAACTATTCTGCATGGCAGTGATGGCCCTGCTGATGTGCTCATGCTCATCGGTGCGCCACACCTCGTCGGCCTACGGGGTTGACACTAAAATCGTAAATTTCACAGTTGCCGATGTCGAAATTGGCAAGGAAAAGATACAGAAGACTTACAGATGGAACTATAACCCCTTCCGTCCTGTATCAATAGCGATTATCAAAAGCAACATCACGGCACAGATGCTACAAGAGAATAAC
>Ga0137297_11855_pt1 | contig 10936 bp, 9 predicted proteins | sample RamsorincwithD2O_FD_97191 | JGI IMG/M metagenome (GOLD analysis project Ga0137297, IMG submission 97191) | Mouse cecal microbial communities from Vienna, Austria - Mucin amended with D2O | ecosystem: Host-associated > Mammals > Digestive system > Large intestine > Cecum | place: Austria: Vienna... | reverse complement strand
CAGCGTCTTACCACACTGGCTTCTCAGTCCGCTAACGGTACTTACAACTCTGTGGCCAGAGGAAACCTTCAGAAGGAAGTTGATCAGCTGCTTGAGGAGATTGATCGTATCGCTGATAACACCGATTTCAATGGTATTAAACCAATTGCTGGCAACACTTCTCTTCCAAAAATGACCTTCCAGATTGGCCCCAGTGCCGGTGAGACAATTGCTGTGACGGCCAGCAGTATGAAAGCAAGTACTATTTTCAAAGATAAGCTAACAGGTAGCAAGCTTGTCGTTAGTACTCTTCAGACAGGAAACACGGCGATTAAAGCTATAAAGACCGCTATTAATAGGGTTTCTGAGTATCGTGCTGTCCTCGGTGCCGCCCAGAACCGTCTGGAACATACCGTCAATAACCTGAAGGTATCTTCCGAGAACATCACATCTGCTGAGAGCCGTATCCGTGATACCGATATGGCAGATGAGATTACCGCATTCACGAAGAATAACATTCTTCTGCAGGCATCTCAGTCCATGCTGGCACAGTCCAATTCGGTACCGCAGAGCATCTTGAGCCTGTTGCAGTAATTGCTGCATAGGAGCTTGATGGTAATTCAATTCAGACAGTGACTGTCTGAAAATTGTATCAGATTAAGAAAAAGCCTGGTGGGAATTTTCCCGCCGGGCTTTTTTGAGCAGTGTGAAATAGAAATTCCTTATAAAAAATCTTAATTTCCCTATTAAAAAGCCGATATATAAATAGAATATGTCTGAGAGTTGAAAGTCATTTTTCCCAGATCAGGCCGGGAGATGGCTTTTTTCTTTAAAAGCCGGTAAGGAGGAAAGGCGAGTGCGGATTTCCCAGTGTATGATTGTAAAAAATGAAGAAAAGAATATTGAACGTGCCTTGTCCTGGGGAAAGCCACTGATGTGGGAGCAGATTGTAGTGGACACCGGCTCTACCGATCGAACCGTAGAGTTGGCTCAGAAGCTGGGAGCGCAGGTATATCATTTTCCCTGGATTGACGATTTTGCAGCAGCGAAAAATTATGCGATTGAGCAGGCGCAAGGAGAGTGGATTGCCTTTTTGGATGCGGATGAATATATGATGCCAGAAGATGCCAAGAGCCTGGTAGAAATGATTCGTGGTCTTGACCCGACTCGCTTTGATGGAATCTCAACCGGTTGGCAGCAGTTGGATGGAGAGGGGAGGATTTTTGCCTCCGGAACACAGATCCGTTTTTTCCGAAACCTGCCGGACATCCGTTATCGTCGGAAAATACATGAACAACTGGAATCGATTACCGGACGGGCGCTGCGGATTGGCGATGTGGTGGCTTCTCTATCTATTTTTCACACGGGATATCAGGGAGAGGCATATGCAGAAAAGACTAGAAGTGGAAGAAACCGGCGATTGATAGAGAAAGAATTGCAGGAGCATCCCAAGGATTATGAGATGATGGGATATATGGGGGATGAGTATTTAGATGACGGAGAGCGAGTAGAAGCAGAAGCGTGGTATCGACGAGCGGTCATGCATATGCCAGATCAGTTGTCAGAGGAGGATCAACGGAGCGCTGCTACCTATACGCGATTGTTGATGATTTTGACAGAGAAAGAAGAGGCATCCTGGGAAGCTGTGGACAAGATTTATCGTCAGGCAGTGGAGAAGATGCCAAAGGAAGCAGACTTTGATTATATGGTCGGACGTTTTTTTGCTGCTTCTGAGGATGCAGGACAGGCGATACAATATCTGGAATTGGCGCTGCAGAAGCTGAATACTTTTGGCTGTTCGAACCGGGCGCTTTTGCTGGCAGGGAATCTGAAGGAAGCCTATGATCTGCTGGTACGATGTTGCTATGAGGCAGGGGAGAGCCAGAAATGTGTGACTTATGCAGTGGCATATTTGCAATCCGATCGTTATGGGATGACGGTACTTTCCCGGTTGCTTTTAACTTTGGTGTCAGGAAAAGAGGGAAAAGAACAAGAATATCCACAGATTTTACAATTTTTTTCTGGACTTTATGATTTCTCTTCTTTAAGAGATCGGCTGTTTTTATGGAAGACGGCACAGCAGGGAGGATGTGAGGACTTTGCCTCTTATATGGCGGAGAAACTTTTCACCTCGCAGGAACGGACGGCAATAGGGCTGGAGGAAGGAAAGAAGTAACTGTGATGATGCAGGAACGAATGGAAATAAGATAGCGGGAGCAAACAGAGAGGAGACAGCATTATGAAGGGTCGCAGCAGAGCGAGAATTTCCCAATGTATGATTGTGAAAAATGAAGAGAGAAATATCGAGCATGCGCTTTCTTGGGGAAAGGGGATCGTGTCAGAACAGATTGTAGTGGATACTGGTTCCACGGATCGGACTGTAGAGATTGCAGAGCAGATGGGAGCGAAGATATATCATTTTGAATGGATTGACGACTTTGCTGCGGCGAAAAATTTTGCGATCAGTAAGGCAAAATATGAATGGATTGCTTTTTTGGATGCGGATGAATACTTTTCTGAGGAGGATGCCAGAAAGGTGTTATATTATGTAAGACAATTGCAGGATAAGCGCTATGACGCGATTCTTTCTTCGTGGGTGCATCTGATGGACGATGGTACGATTTCTGCAGTAGGGACACAATCTCGGGTGTTTCGCAATTCACGGGGAGTGCGATATGTGGGGCGGATCCATGAGTATATCACATCGGTGGATGGTTCGGACTTTCGTTTCGTGGATGCAGTGAATGAGCTTTCCATCTTCCATACGGGATATGGCAAAGCTTTACACGATGGCAAAGTATCCAGTGGACGAAATCTAAAGATTATTTTAAAAGAGCTGGAAGAGCATCCAGATAGCCATCGAATGCTGGGATATTTGGGAGATGAATATTATTCGGCGGAGAATTTAGAGAAGGCGGAAGAGGCATTTCGAAAGTCGATTTCTTTGATGCCGGATACGGTAGAGACGATCGATCCGATCCGGACGGCTATGACGTTTACTAAGCTGATGGAGATTCTTTATGCGAATATAGAGACCACAGAAGAGAATTTTATGGAGATTTACAATAAGGCAACTCTTCGTTTGCCGCAGGAGGGAGACTTCGATTTTTATGCTGGGAAATATTTCTCACGCCATGGGAATTATCGAAAGGCGGAGAAGCATTTGAAGCGAGCGTTAGCACAGTTGGAAAAATATGGGACAGCCTTTAAATCCATGTTTCTTTCGGGAGATATCCGACAGGCTTATGAAATGTTGGCGACTTGCTGTTTTAATAATGGGAATTTAGCAGAATGTATCAATTATTCTACCGTTTTGCTGAAAGCAGATCGTTATTTGATGAGTACTCTGTTCTTGATGTTGACAGCATTTTCTTTTGATGAACGCAGCGGACGCAAGGAAGCGGCGTCGGCTTTGGCAGTCGCAACCTTTTTGGGGCAGAATCTTTATGACTTTTCTACACTGAAAGATCGTCTGTTTGTTTTAAAAGCAGCGATGAAAGCAAATTATGGCAGTATGGTTGCTGTGTTGCGGGAAATGTTCCGTCCGGAGGAACTGGTGATTGTCGATCAGGCTTTGGCAGGAGAGCATAAGGAAAACTAAAAGAAAATTAAAAAAGATAGCCGGGATTAGCAGAAGGGAGATTCCCTTGGCAAAATTCTGGTTATCTTTTTTATAAAGATGAAAATTTACGGACCTGGCATTGAGATGGCCCACAAGGGACCACCATGATCGTAAACTTGTTTTAGCTCGTTCATTAATTGTTGTAAATCCCATTCTTTTGTGCAGTTTTCATAGTTGGCTGGATCTGCAATATAGACATTGCCATTTTCGCATAGCTGCGTAATAACGATAAAATGGCCATTCTGAGTTAGACTTCCGCGTCCCATGAGAGCTACCAGAATATGACCACTGTCCAAAAGCGCGGCAGCATTTTCTGCGGTCCGTTCGGTAACGCTGTCTACCTGGAGGCCAAAGGCAGAGAGGCTGTCTGGTATCAAATTGTGGTAGGAACCGCCATGGCGGGCATATCCACCGTTGGCGGCAGACCAATCAGCCATTTCAACAGGAGTGACGCTGGCAGAGCCAAAACTGTTGATGATCATCGCCACACAGACAGGACCGCAGCCATAACGGCTGATGGGATCAACACCGCCATAAAGATAATTTTTCCAACGAATATCCCCCTGGTTATAGTAGAGCATGGGGCCTAAGGCGGTATCCATCATAAAAGAAAAAATGGCATCTTCCTGAAGGGGAAAGACGGGCTCGCTGTTTAAACCAGAAACTTCTCCCAGATCAGAAGTGCGATCCATAAACGGTACTGCATCCCCGGTCATGGGGGAGAGAGGAGCAGAATTCTCGTCAGTAATAATAGCAGAGTTATCAACTTTGGCATCTAAGTATTTTTTCTTCCATTCTTGATAACGTGCGACCTGATGATCACGAAAATCAGAAACTTGCTGCGATACGTAGGAAGTCAGTTGATGGGTAGTGTTCCAAACATCTTCCAGAGTAAAAGGCCGGAAATATAAGAACAGGCTGGCGGCAATAGCGAGAGTGGTCACAGCAATAGCTGCTGTGACCAGATACTCGGCAAAACTTTTATGAACCCGCTTAGGCTTTTTTTGAACAGAATTTATTGTTTTTTGCATAATAAATAAAAAATAAATAAAAAGCCCGTCAAGAGGGTTTAGAAAGCCGGGCCATAACAACTTGAGGAATAGAGCTTAAGGCCGATTGGACACAAACGCCTCCAGCTCGATAAGCCTCCATAGGCATCCCATATACCACACAGGTTTCCCGATTCTGGCCGATGGTATAAGCACCAGCTTTACGCATCCGCAGCATCCCGGCAGCGCCATCCGCTCCCATACCGGTAAGAATGATGCCAATGGCACGATTTTTTACAGTGGAAGCTACCGAATCGAAAAGTACATCCACAGAGGGTTTGTGCCCACTGACTTTGGCTTCCTCGGTGCAGCTGACAGAGTAACCGGAACCCATGCGAATGACTCTCATCTGAAGGCCGCCAGGAGCAAGAAGAATCTGGCCCGGAATAACTTTGTCACCATGAGAAGCCTCTTTTACCTTGAGCTGACAGATACGGTTCAGACGTTCTGCATACATGGCGGTAAATCCGGGAGGCATGTGCTGTGTGATTACAATTCCTGGCATTTTGGCTGGGAATTGACGTACTACTTCAAGAATCGCCTCGGTTCCTCCTGTGGAGGCGCCGATAGCAATCACATCGATATTTCCAAAGTTAGCTGGCAGCCGGGTAGAGACCGGAGAGGCGGTCGTCACAGAGCTGTTTGGGGGCATCCCGGCAGAGGGAGTGGTGACTCCTTCTGTTATGTGTCTGGCAGTGGTTGGTATGGCAGAAGGCAGTCTGACTTTAGCTTCTGCCCCGGCGCAGAGTTTTGATTTCAGCGTATTGAGGAAAGCCTCCTTTCCTCCTTCCATATTCATATCTGGTTTGCGCACAAAATCAACAGCGCCTGCAGCAAGCGCATCAAATACCCGCACATTGAGGGAGGATACCAGAATAATGGGCACCGGATGGACCGGAAGAACCTCTCTCAAAAAATCAATACCAGTCATGCCAGGCATCTCGATGTCCAGCGTCATAATATCTGGTTTAATTTGTGGAAGCTTGTTCTTTGCATCTAAGGCATTCACAGCATATCCGACCACTTCAAAACGAGAATCCGCTCCCAAATTTTGAACTAACCAATTTCGGAAAAGGATGGAATCATCTACAATCATCAGACGGATCTTGTGCATTATAATCAAACCTTCTTTCTAAATCGAACTTACTTTCCTGATTTACGGTAGATAGCAGGTTGGACATATTCATAAGGACAGGTCGCTTTAGTCAGCCCTTCAGAGTGGCCGATAAAAAGATGACCACCAGGAACAGTAGCATTGTAAAAACGCCGTACCAAGGCGTCTTTGGTATCCTGGTCAAAATAGATCATGACATTACGGCAGAAAATCAAGTCGAATTTTTTCTTGAAGGTTATGGGATCCATCAAGTTGAAAGGACGAAAAATCACATTCTGCTTTAGCGCTGGGGATACGGTACAATGCCCTGGCTCGGTCTTGACAAAATATTTCTTTTTCCAGGAATCCGGGAGAGGAGCAATGCTCTCCTCATTATAGGAAGCGGCAATGGCTGTATTCAAAATCTTTTGGGAGATATCCGTAGCAAGAATACGGGTATCCCACTGGGAAGCTTGGGCGCCGAAAAATTCCTTCAGATAGATGGAAATTGTATAAGGCTCTTCGCCAGAAGAGCAGCCTGCACTCCAAATAGAAAGCACTTTATCCCGGGCATGTTTTTGGGCAAGATCTGGAAGCACAACCTCTTCAAAGTATTTAAAATGTGCTTCTTCCCGGAGAAAATAGGTATAGTTGGTGGTCAGTTTATTGAGCATGGCCGTTACCATCTCTGAATCACGTCCGGAAATAATCTCGTCTACATAAGCAGAGAAATTCTGGAAGCCTTGAGCGGACAGAGTATTGGAAAGGCGGCTGACAATAAGCTGTTTTTTCTTGCTTAAGTCAATTCCATAATTCTTCTTAATATAAGTATATAAACGATGGAAATCATTATCAGTTAGTGTCAGCATCAGATTACTCCTGTTTCATTTATATTATTCTCAGAGGAGATATAAAAATATATAGCTACTTAATCAGTCATAAGTGCTAGAAAGCGCCTGGCAATCAATGGACATAAAGACGCTTCCGTCATCCATAATTACCATGCCATCCAGCAGTTTCTGCTGCCGTTTCAGGGGAATGGGGCGCACATTTTTTAAATTGATGTCAACTACCTGACGTACGGAATCCACGAGAATTCCCAGAGAGACAGAGTTGATATCTAGTATAATAATACAGGTCTTCTCGTCGGAATTGGAACAATTTTTCCCCATACGTAATTCCAGATCGATGACCGGAAGAACCTGTCCCCGCAAGTTGATGATCCCTTTGATATAGGGTGCTACTAACGGCAGGGTGGTAATGGTATGGTTATTGATAATCTCAATCACATGTTTGGTGCTGATATATAGGATCAGGTCTCCGGATTCAAAGGTGAGGCAGCGTTCCACAGTGGAATTCTCATCGGAATCCATGGAATCAGACAGATCCAGAAGCCCCTGGTCATTGATTTGTTCAGACATGCTAAATTCCTCCCTTTTTTATATGTTCTCCAAGGTCGCTGTGTAAAGACTTGGGACATCCAGAATGATACTGATATTCCCGTCACCTAGAATGGTACAACCGCCGACGCCGAAATTCTTAAGCTCAAAGGAGTTTAGGAAGACGGGAAGGGGTTTGACTACTACCTGCTGTTCTCCAATCAGATCATCTACAAACAGGCAGAAAGAGCGATCGCTGGACTCAATCCACATGAGAATACCATCTTCCAGATTTGTAATCTCCGTTTCGATACCATAGAATTGATGAAGCCTTACAATAGGATAAAAGCTTCCCATACGTTCCACCATCTCGCTGCCGTTTTCATCGCGGATAATCTCGTCGGGCAGAATTTTGAAGGACTGGCGGATATTAGCAATAGGTATTGTGAAAATAGAGGAACCTACCGTTACTTTCATGCCATCCATAATTGCGAGAGTCAACGGAATCTTCATCAGGAAAGTCGTGCCCTTGCCCAGTTCACTAGTAAGGGAGACGACACCGCCTACCGATTCCACATTCTTTTTTACTACATCCATACCACCACCAGAAGCGCCAGCCCCAACAAACCATACACCCAAGGAATCCGGGAAAGCTGCCATACCCGATCCATGATAAAAGGAATAATCCAGGTCACCAGAGCTGCTATTGCCACAATGATAAACTGTCTGACTGCCTTATCAAAAGAAAGCCTTGTCAAAATAATCCAGCTCACACACAGAAGCATACACATATTGTTGACTAAAATCCGCGTTAGGTTACGGTAAAACAACTGATATAAACCAATATACGCCGCCAAAAATATCACTTGAGCCAGATAAAACAATACTACCCGCTCATCCCCCGACTTCAGATACAAAATCAGATTAGCCAAAAAATGTAAAACAAACATGGCTGTATTCTGTCTCCGACACACCCGTCGTTGTTTTCTTTCCTCATGAAATCGAAAATAGCTGAAGTTCAGATACGTATAAACAGCAATCAACAGTATCATCAGATACTTTGACACCTCAATGATTACATTAACCATGCCTCACTCCACTTTGCGCTTAAAATGCCCACGGGTAAACTCCTTAAAAGGCGCCGGAGTATCTTTTCCCCTCCGAAAATGCTCCCCAAATACCTGCAGTATCTCCTGTATTTGTTGCGGTTTTTCGATCGTAAAGGAGAGACGCAGTACCGCTGGCTCCAGCTCTCTTATCTGCTGTTCCAGCCCCAGCAAAGACAAAGGATCCGGATTATAAATCGTATTATAACAAAACGGACAATGATTTTTTACCGGAAGCCGTTTCCCTGTCCGATCCTTTATAAAAAGTGTCTCTGGAGATTGGGTACATCCCCCAAAAGTTCGCTGCACACATTGTGCCGAAACCATGGCCGGCAAATATCCATATCCCAACAACTCTTTTCCCCGACACCCCAGCTTCGCCAATTCCTGTCGATTCAACTCCAAAGGTAACGTCAATCTCGCCGCTCCCGTTGCCATCATCACTTCGCAGGCTCGCCGGTTCATCCCGTAGAGATTTCCATCCAAAACCACCGGAATACTCACCTCATACTCCTGAAGAAATGCCATTTCCTCTAAAGAACGTAAAATCAATTCATCAAATCCAGCCTTTTTCAACTCCCAAATATGCGTCATAAAATATTGTTCGGCTCTTTCCCGAAAAATATGCGGCAAAATCAATGCACATTGCTTTCCTACGTCATGACAGACATTCACTGCCCTTTGCCAGCTCTCTGCAGGGAAACCACAAGCATCCAGATATATCTCATCCACATCCGGATTCTTAGCCACTGTCTGCAGTCCTTCTGGTTCCTCCAGCGACACATGCAGACGCAATCCCGAAGAATTATGCTCACATGCCATGGCCTCACAGATTGCCGATCTGCTGTTCTCTGGCTCATGCATATTAGCCTTGTCAGTTCTCCTCTCATTCTTCCCGATTTCTGAAGATTTCTTTCGTCGGTATTCTTCCAAAATTCTTCTTTCCAGCTCTTCCAAACCACGCCGACGCAAATCATTCAGCTCCTGTACAGAAACAAAACAGTTTCCTGTAAGCTTCACCTCCAAGTTTCGGAAATAAAAGGGGGTTCCTCCCGTCTTGTTGAGTTGCTTGCCCAAACGTTCTTTTGATAGGGGTTGATTCTTGGCCGTCTGTACCGGATTTCCCTTGACTTTTATCACGACTTTCTTGTCGTCTTTTGTCTCATTCCCAAGATCACACCCACCGCTAAATTTCAGTATCAGGGATGCCGGCTCTCCCTCCCGAATCTCCAATATCCCATCGATCGCCTCTTGCTTTTTCGGATTGACATATTTTTGGTCCAGACTGTCAAATAACAGCGGATCGGTTTCCCGAAATCTTGGTTTTCCTTTCAGGGAAATCATCTCTCTGCCATTGTGTTGCTGGTAGTATCCCTTTGTAAAGCCTCCACGATCAAATAGTTCCAGCAACATCCGTTTATCCGCCGGATCCACCTGATAACCGGCTCGTCCATTTTTTAGATAATAATCCACATATTTCCGGTATACACTCACCACCCCTGCCGTATAACGCGGGCTCTTCATTCTCCCTTCAATCTTCAAAGAATCCACTCCTGCCTCCAGAATATCTGGCAAGATATCCAGAGTGCACAGATCCTTCAGATTCATGGCATACTCCCCGGCCATTTGACTCTTCTTTTTACCATCGCCAAATAATCGGCCATTCCTGCCATCTTCTACATTATAAGGTAAACGGCAAGGCTGTGCACAGCGTCCCCGATTTCCACTGCGTCCGCCGATCAAACTACTCAACAAACATTGTCCCGAATAACAATAACAGAGAGCCCCGTGGACGAAGCTCTCAATTTCAATATCCACCTCATCTCGAATTCTGGCAATCTCTTCTAGCGACAATTCCCGGGCTGTCACAATCCGCGATGCGCCCAATTTCTGAAACAGTTTAGCCGAGCGATATCCAGTAACCGTCGCCTGTGTGCTAATATGCACCGCCAAATCCGGAAAACTCTCCCGAATCAGTGACAACACCCCCAGATCTTGTACAATCGCCGCATCCAGCCCCTGCCAATAATATGGCGCCAAAAAATCTGACACCTCCTCTAGCTCCTCTTCCTTCACCAAAGTATTTACCGTCATATATAATCTACAACCATGAAGATGCGCATAATCAATCGCCTTCAGAAATCCATCCTCTTCCAAATTGTCTGCATAAGCCCGGGCTCCGAACCGACTTCCCCCCATATATACAGCGTCTGCTCCCGCATTGATGGCGGCAATCATACTCTCCCTGGATCCGGCCGGCGCCAAAAGTTCTATCTGTGGTTTCAAACCATATCCCCTTTCTCTGAATCAGAGACGGATCGCTTTATTCTCCGAAGCCGTTCTCCTCTGTCCTGTGGCAGCCCGCTCCCTTTTTGGCTTCTCTGGCAGTTCTGCTTGCTTCTCTGATGCCGGCGCCTGCTCATTTATCAGCTTCTCCATCTTCATTTGTGTAGTAATCAGCTCATGCTTTAAGCTGTAGATTTCCTTTTCCAACTCAGATTTTTCATTTTCCAAGCGATTTGCCCGCTCTTCTTCTTTAAAATAATCATCTGCTATGTTCAGTTGCAATAGCACTGCCTGATAGTCCGCACTTAAGCGGGAAAAACCTTCTGCCTCCCTCAGTTTTCCAATTTTCCCATTCAGATAAGCGGCAACCTTCTGCAGATACATCTCCTCTTCCGCTCCACTTAATTTATATATTTTTCCAT
>Ga0137297_11852_pt1 | contig 10963 bp, 7 predicted proteins | sample RamsorincwithD2O_FD_97191 | JGI IMG/M metagenome (GOLD analysis project Ga0137297, IMG submission 97191) | Mouse cecal microbial communities from Vienna, Austria - Mucin amended with D2O | ecosystem: Host-associated > Mammals > Digestive system > Large intestine > Cecum | place: Austria: Vienna... | reverse complement strand
TTTCTCAGAAGAAGTAAAAATCGGAGAGAGAGTAATTGATGGTTCGCAGCTTAAATGGTCTATGTTTCATGATTTTCCTGCAGACAGAATGTACACCGTAATGCAGGAGTGGGTATTCCCATTTATTAAGACATTACACAGTGATAAGAACAGTGCATATTCAAAATATATGGATGATGCAATCTTTAAGTTACCAACGCCCCTTGTTTTATCAAAGGTTGTGGATTCATTAGATGAAATCTATAAAATGATGAATGAAATTCAGACTGCTGATGTAAGGGGAGATGTGTACGAGTATCTTTTGTCAAAGATTGCACAGTCAGGTCTTAATGGTCAGTTTAGAACACCGAGACATATTATTCGTATGATGGTTGAGATGATGAATCCTTCAAGTGAAGAAGTAATCTGTGATCCTGCTTGTGGAACATCCGGATTCTTGGTTGCATCAGGAGAATACCTAAAAGAGAAGAAGAAAGAGGAAATTTTCTTTGATAAGCAAAAGAAAGATCATTATATGAATCATATGTTCCACGGTTATGATATGGATCGCACAATGCTTCGTATCGGTGCAATGAACATGATGACGCATGGAATTGATAATCCATTTATTGAATATAGGGACAGCTTATCTGATCAGAATCCGGATAAGGATAAGTATTCATTAGTCCTTGCAAATCCACCTTTCAAGGGAAGTCTTGATGCAGAATCTGTATCCGGAGATTTGCTGAAAGTGTGCAAGACAAAGAAGACGGAATTGTTGTTTCTTACACTGTTCCTTCGAATCTTAAAGATTGGCGGAAGGTGTGCATGTATTGTTCCTGACGGCGTGTTGTTTGGTTCGTCTAAAGCACATAAGGACATTAGAAAAGAAATTGTTGAGAACCAGAGATTGGAAGCGGTTATTTCAATGCCTTCCGGTGTGTTTAAGCCATATGCTGGAGTATCAACGGCTATTCTTGTTTTTACAAAAACAGAGCATGGCGGAACAGATAATGTATGGTTCTATGATATGACTGCCGATGGATTCAGTTTGGATGATAAACGTTCTCCCATTGCCGATAATGATATTCCGGACATTATTGAAAGATTTAAAAACTTAAATAAGGAAGCAGACAGAAAGCGTACAGATAAATCATTCATGGTTCCAAAACAGGATATCGTTGATAATGATTATGACCTCAGCATCAATAAATACAAAGAGGTTGAGTATGTAGCTGTTGAATATCCGCCGACATCTGAGATTATGGCTAATATCCGCGAAATTGAAATGGAGATTGGTAAGGAAATGGATGAGTTGGAAAAGTTATTGAATTTATAGGGAAGGACGTTCAAAGACGATAAATTCGGATTTGTAGGGATGATGGAGATGGCAAAATTAATAGATATTTGTGATATTCAGTATGGTTATGCGTTTGATTCAGCGTGTTTTACGGATGATAATTCCTATCCGCCATTGGTAAGAGTAAGGGATGTTAAAAGAGGTTTTTCTGAAACGTTCTATGCTGGTAAATATCCAGAGGAATATATATTACATGCGGGTAATTTATTGATAGGTATGGATGGTGAATTTAATATTGCAAGATGGAAAAGCATTGATGCTTTATTGAATCAGCGAGTGTGTAAATTAGTTGCTAAAGAAGGAACAAACGAAGAATATCTTCGATTTGCAATGGTAAAGGAGCTAAAAGTAATTGAAGATAAGACTGCATTTGTTACTGTAAAACACTTATCCGCAAAAGAATTAAATAAACTTGAGTTAGATATGCCGTCTTTGGAAGAACAGGAACTTAGAGCAAATAGTTTGGTAAATATTGAGAAAATTATATCTCTTCGAAAGGAAGAAATAAGACAGTTAGACAACCTCATTAAAGCCCGATTTGTCGAGGTGTTTGGTAACCCTGATACTAATTCCAAAGGATGGAATGAATGTGTTTTATCTGAAAAACTAAATGTAGTTGGTGGTTATACTTTTAAGAGTGATCAATTTGATGAGATTAGTGGAATTCCTGTTCTTCGAATTGGAAATATAAATGCAGGTTTTTTCAAACCAGTAAATTTGGTTTATTGGCACGAAGATGAAAATCTTGAGAGATATGCAATATATCCTGGTGATTTAGTTATGTCATTAACGGGTACTGTTGGTAAGGATGATTACGGCAATGTTTGTATATTGGGCGATGAATATGAAATGTATTATCTTAATCAGCGAAACGCAAAACTTGAAATTAAAGAAGGAATAGATAAGTATTATTTATCACAACTGCTAAAGTTTGCGCAAATTAAGAAAAGACTTACGGGTATCAGTAGAGGTGTACGACAGGCTAATATTTCAAATAAAGATATACTTAATTTGGTCGTACCTGTACCACCAATAGAGTTACAAGAACAATTTGCCAACTTTGTTCACCAAGTCGACAAATCAAAAGTTGCCGTGCAGAAGGCACTTGATGAAACACAATTATTATTTGATTCGTTAATGCAACAGTATTTTGGATAGGATATAGTAAAATAAATGTAAAGGGAGATAGAGCATGGCATGGATGACAGTTTACCACGGGGGCTATCAAGCAGTTGAAAAGCCAGAGATACGAGTTAATAAGAATACAAAAGATTTTGGCACAGGATTTTATTGTACCATTATAAAAGAGCAGGCGCAAAGGTGGGCGAGGCGGTATAATACAAAAATTGTATCAATATATGATGTGAGGATTCCATCAGAATTAAAAGTTTTAGAATTCAAAGAAATGACAGAAGAATGGCTTGATTTCATTGTTTCGTGTAGAAGTGGACAATCTCATGATTATGATATTGTGATTGGAGCTATGGCTGATGATCAAATATATACCTACGTATCTGATTATATAGACGGAAGCATTACCAGAGAACAGTTTTGGGTATTAGCTAAGTTTAAATATCCAACACATCAGATTGTTTTCTGCACAGATGAGGCATTAAAATGTTTGGCTTATAGAGGATTTGAGGAGGTGTTTTAATGGTTGGTAAAGGAAGAGAACTGCAAAAAGATAATGACCTTTTCTTCACTTGTAGTTTGATTGAATATATTGCGCGTAAGACGAAAAACATTCGTTCAGAAGTAGTGAATAAGCTTGGAAAAGAAAGATTAAGAAAGATTTATGATCTTGCAGATGTATACCATTGCGATAATATCGACAGAATAAGCGATGATTTTATTGAAGACGCCAATATTGCTCTGGGTAAATTTGATAATATAGCAGATTGTGGATATGCGATACCCTCTCACTGGGATATAGGTAAAGTATATAAGCGTCTGATAAAAATGGTTGCGGAAGATGAAAAAATCGAAATTGTTGATGCACTGATGGAAGTTTACAATTCCTTTATTAGTTCAAAGATTGATGACTACAATAGCAGTGTTTATTATGAAAATCCAAATTATATATTTGAATGCTATAAAGAAAAAGAAATGATATAAATTACAAGTTGCAGTGCAGAAAGCATTAGATGAAATGCAGCGATTATTTGATTCACTAATGCAGAAATATTTTGGATAATAGAAATTTAAAGTATTGGTTGAAGGATGTTGGTATCTTTGAAAGGAGATACCGATATGCAAGAAAAAATAGTTTCAGTTCTTAATGAAATGGCAGAATATTTGTCAATTTCGCAAATGAAGAAATTACAGGAAGTGATAATTCGAAATTTTGCAGAAAATGAAGCAAAAAAGAAAGAAATCACGAACGAGGAATATTTAAAGATGTTCCTTGATGCAAAACGAATTGAGGGCTGCTCAGAAAGGACAATAAGGTATTATAGGACAACAGTTGAACACTTGATTTTGCACATAGAAACTGGCGTTAGGAAGATTACTACAGAAGAAATAAGAGAGTATTTATCAAATTACCAGAAGAGAAACAATTGTTCAAATGCAACAATAGACAATGTTCGCAGGAATATTTCAAGCTTCTTCTCTTGGTTGGAAGAAGAGGACTATATTTTAAAAAGTCCAATGAAAAGGATTCATAAGATTAAAACCAAAACAGTTGTAAAAAATACTATCTCTGATGAAGGCATCGAAAAATTAAGAGATAATTGTAAAGAAAAAAGAGATTTAGCTATTATCGATCTACTTTATTCCACGGGGATTCGTGTTGGAGAATTAGTAAATCTGAATATAGATGATATAGACCTTGAAGGTCGAGAGTGCGTTGTATATGGAAAAGGCGACAAAGAAAGAAAAGTCTACTTTGATGCAAAAGCAAAAATCCATCTTAAAGAGTATATAGATGCAAGAATTGATCATAATGAGGCACTATTTGTGACGCTAGATGCACCTTATGACAGGTTGAAGATTAGTGGTGTAGAAATAAGACTAAGAAAGTTGGGAAGGGAATTAGAGTTAGATCGAATTTATCCTCATAAGTTTCGCCGTACCATGGCTACAAGAGCAATTGACAAAGGTATGCCTATAGAACAAGTTCAGAAAATTCTTGGACATTCACAAATAGATACGACTATGCAGTATGCAATGGTTAATCAAAATAATGTAAAGACATCTCATCAAAAATATATGGCATAATCAAATTCGGATTTGTAGGGCTACGAGCAGAGTATAGACAAGACGGGAAAAGCACGAATGATACTGCGAGTAGCCCGTAGAGGGATGATGAATATTTATCGGGGATATAGGGAGGAAGAAGTACGGATAATAGACAAGAAAAGGTTATATCGGTTATAGATGAAATCATATTTACAAATAAACAGAATATTCCATGGAATGAAGTTGAAAAATATCTAAAAAGATATATTGGAAATACATATGTTGTGGCAGAATATCAGGATCATATATCTATTGCAGGAGATTTTCCAGATGAATATGCGGAATCACAGTATACTAAGAAATTGCGGGGAGCAGTTGCAAAGGTAAAGGCGAATGCATCCCAGATAATTGAGTCATTAATTGTTAATGCCACGAATAGACGTTGGGTAAATAATAAGAATGATAAGCATAATAGAAATGCGTCAGAAGGTTGGTATCGTTATGATACTTATTTTGCTATGCCAGTACAGGGAAGTGGTGAATGTAATAAGCGTTTGAACTATTATATTGCGACACTTGTGGTAAGAAAAACAACAAACAGACTATACTTATATGATATAATCAACATAAAAAAAGAAGCGAGTACGCCGCTTGAGCCAAAATGACTGTACGGTAAAAAACCGCTTCTCTTTTATAGACAATAACATAAATAAATATAAAATACAAGAAGAAAATTAGTTTAGATTTGTAGGGATGATAGAGATGATAAAGACTATAGAAGAATGCTTTTTTCAAATACAAAATGGGGCAAATATAAAGCAGGGAGATATGGATGGGGGATTTCCAATTACAAGAATTGAAACAACTGCAAATGACAAATTTAACAGAGATAGGATGGGATATGCTGGAATAACAGATATTTCAAAGTATGAATTATATATACTTGAAGATGGCGATTTATTGATGTCACATATTAATAGTGCTCAGTATTTAGGTAGAACTGTTTTGTATGTAAAACAGCCTAATGAAACTATTATTCATGGAATGAATTTATTAAGACTTAAAGCACGTAGAGATATTATTGATCCAGCATATGCGAGATATTGTTTTTGTGGACATCCATTTAGGAATCAAATTGGAAATATTACAAAGAAATCAGTTAATCAAGCAAGTTTTGCAGTAAAAGATTTGAAACAAATAATAATTGATATACCAACTGTACCTGAACAATTGGGGATAGTTGAGATTCTTGATAAGATTCAGCAGATTATTGAACTTAGGACAGACGAAATGGCAAAATTGGACAACCTCATCAAAGCCCGATTTGTCGAGATGTTTGGCGATGAGAATAATTCAAAGAATTGGGACATTGTTAGTGTTGAAGAAGTGACAGATGTACAAGTCGGAGTGGTTATAAAACCATCTCAGTATTATACAGATAAAGCTAATGGAGTAAAAGCATTTCGTTCACTTAACATAGGGGCAGGGTATATTAAAGATGTAGATTGGGTTTGCTTTACAGAAGAAGGACATCTAAAAAATTCAAAATCTATTCTTAAAGAAAATGATTTACTTATTGTTAGGTCTGGTACACCGGGAACAGCATGTGTAGTTACTAAAGAATATGAGGGATATAATGCGATAGACGTAATTATTGCTCATCCATATTGTGATAAAGTAAATCCTTATTATCTTTGTTATTTTACCAATATGCCACATGGAAAGAAACAGATTGATGAAGGTACAGGTGGTGCAGCTCAGCAGCATTTCAATGTAGGAAAATATAATAAATTGCAACTGATGTTACCTCCAATGAGATTGCAAGATGAGTTTGCCGCCTTCGTTTACCAAGTCGACAAATCAAAATTTGTTAAGCCAAAGAGAGCATTTTACTGACAGTAGAAATTATTACATCCACAGAGAAGGGAGTGTATAGAATGAGAACTAATTTTGATTATTTAAAATCTGAATCAAAATTTTCTGCCTTTGCAGATGTGGCGATATCTGCCGAGAAGATTATTCTTATGGATCCTGAGGCGAGTATTATCAATAGTCGTAGGGCGATGGAATTTGCTTTAAAGTGGATGTATTCAGTTGATGCTGAACTTGAAATGCCATATCAGGACAATTTGCACAGTTTAATGAATGCAGAGGAATATCGACAGATTGTGGGTCCGGACTTGTGGAAGAGAATGGACTACATCAGAAGATGTGGAAATAATGTCGCTCATAGCAATAAGAAATTAGGCAGAGATGAAGCTATGCTTTGCCTTGAGAACTTATTTATATATTTGGATTATATCGCCTATTGTTATTCAGATAAGTATGAAGAACATTCTTTTGATAAGTCAATAATTACAAGTAGAATCGAGAAAGCTAAGGAGTCAAAGGAAGCTGCCAGTGCAACCAAGGAGAAATTGGCGAAGGAACAAGAAAAAACTGCGCAGCAAGAACTTGATTTACAGAAACTTATTGCAGAAAACGCTTCGTTGAAAGAAGAATTGTCTGCTCGTAGGCAGGAACAGCAGCAGACTTATGTTCCAAAGCCACTAGACTTGTCGGAGTATAAGACCAGAAAGCTATATATTGATTCGATGCTTATGGATGCAGGATGGACTGAGGGCAAAGATTGGATTAATGAAGTTGAACTTCCTGGAATGCCAAATAAATCTGAGGTGGGATTTGCAGATTATGTCCTTTATGATGATATGCACCGCCCTTTGGCTGTTATAGAGGCGAAAAGAACATGTGCAGATGTTTCAAAGGGAAGACAACAGGCGAAGTTATATGCTGACTTATTAGAACAAAAATATAAGAGAAGACCGGTTATTTTTCTCACAAATGGATTTGAAACGCATATAATTGATGGCAGGTATCCGGAGAGAAAGTGTTCGGTTATTTATTCAAAGAGAGACTTGGAAAAATGGTTTAATTTGTTGACCATGAGAACAAGTCTAAAGCACGTTGTAGTAGATAAAAATATTGCAGGACGTTATTATCAGGAGTCTGCAATTAAAGCGGTATGTAACAGTTTTGACGAAAAAAATCGTAGAAAAGCACTGCTTGTTATGGCAACAGGTTCTGGAAAGACAAGAACCGTCATAGCATTATGTGATTGTTTATTAAAAGCAGGCTGGGTAAAAAATATTCTTTTCCTTGCAGATAGAAATTCACTTGTTACGCAGGCGAAAAGAAGCTTTGTGAATATGCTTCCTAATTTATCATGCTCTAATCTTGTTGAGGAGAAAGATAATTATAATGCACATTGTATTTTCTCAACTTATCAGACGATGATGAATTGCATTGATACCGTTAATGATAAGGAAGGGAAATTATTCACTTGTGGTCATTTTGATCTTGTAATCTGCGACGAGGCACATAGGTCAATTTACAATAAATATAGAGATATTTTTACTTATTTTGATGCCCCATTGGTTGGTCTTACGGCGACACCCAAGGATGAAATCGATAAGAACACATATGGAGTATTTGAATTAGAGAATGGTGTACCAACATACGGATACGATTTAGCCCAGGCAGTAAAAGATGGATATCTTGTTGACTATGTTTCAGTGGAATCAAAGCTTAAATTTATTGAGCAGGGAATAGTGTATGATGAATTGTCCGAGGAAGATAAGGAAGCATATGAGGAAACTTTCGAAGATGAGCATGGTTATTTACCTGAATCAATCGGTTCCTCTGCACTTAATACATGGATATTTAATGAAGATACTATTAAGCAGGTTTTAAATGTCTTAATGACAGATGGCATTAAGATTGATTATGGCCAGAAGCTTGGAAAGACTATTATTTTTGCGAAGAATCATGATCATGCAGAAAAGATATTAGAAGTATTCCATAGGGAATACCCACATCTTCCGGACTACGCCAAAGTAATTGATAACTATATGACATATGCACAGAGTGCAATTGATGAGTTTTCAGATGCAAAAAAAATGCCGCAGATTGCCATATCTGTAGATATGTTAGATACAGGGATTGATGTGCCGGAAGTGGTAAATCTGGTTTTCTTTAAAAAAGTAATGAGTAAAGCCAAGTTCTGGCAGATGATCGGACGAGGCACTCGTCTTTGTCCCGGTTTGCTTGATGGCGAAGATAAACAAAAATTTTATATCTTTGATTTTTGCGGTAACTTTGAATTCTTCCGAATGAATAAAGGAAAAGCAACAGCAAATATGATTGCGCTTCAAGGAGCTATTTTCAATCTGAAATTTGAGATCTCTTATAAGCTTCAGGATATTGAGTATCAGATTGACAGATTGATTGCTTATCGTAATGCGCTAGTAAAGCAGATGAGTGAAAAAGTGCAGGAATTACCAAGGGATAATTTTGCTGTTCGCCAGCACTTGAAGTATGTCGATTTGTATTCGGCAGAAGATAATTATCAAGCACTTACCTATGAAGATACATTAATTGTACGTGAAGAAGTTGCACCTTTAATTCTTCCGGATGGAGATGAAGCAAGTGCAGTTCGATTTGATGCTCTTATGTATGGCATTGAATTAGCTTACTTAATAGGAAAGAAGTATTCAAAAGCCCGCACCGATCTTCATAAAAAGGTCGCAGGAATAGCAAGCGTGGCAAATATTCCTGAAATTCAGGCACAGTCTGAACTGATTAATAAGATTCTGAATACTGATTATGTTGATAATGCTGGAATTGGCGAGTTTGAAGAAATCAGAGAGAAGCTTCGTGATTTGATGAAGTATATTCCAAAAGGAACCGTTAAGTATGTAACCAATTTTACGGATGAATTGCTTTCAACGGAGTGGAAAGAATCTGAGCTTGAGAATGATGAATTAAAGAATTACAAGGCAAAAGCAGAATATTATATCAGACAGCATCAGGATAATATCGCCATTACTAAGCTAAAAACAAATAAACCGTTGACGCCAACTGATATTGAGTCGCTTGAAGAAATCTTATGGCGCGAGGTTGGTACTAAGCAGGATTATGAGCATGAATTTGGAACCAAGCCATTAGGAGAATTTGTGCGGGAAATTGTCGGATTAGACATGAATGCAGCTAAGGAGGCTTTTTCGGAGTATCTGACCAATACGAGCCTCGATAGCAGGCAGATTTACTTTGTTAACCAGATAGTTGAATATATTATTCATAATGGAATAATGAAGGATCTTTCTGTTCTTCAGGAATCTCCATTTACGGATCAGGGAAGTGTTGTTGAGATATTTACGGATTTGACATTATGGATGGGAATTAGAAAGGTTATAGATAATATTAATGCCAATGCGGCAGCGTAAGAAAGATAGAAATATGAAAACCCAAGGACACCCCCTTTTTCGTGGATAAATTTCAGGGGCAGGTGTGATTCGTATGGATTACACCTGCCCCTGTGTAGGGCTATCTATTTCCCGACTGCCCCTTTAGACGGATAAATCCTTATCCTTTATCAGCCCTTTTCGCAACCTCTCTTTCCTGTATCTCGGGCGGGGTTTGCTCGTATCTTGCAAAGGAATAGGAATATGAGCCGCTCCCGCCGGTCATTGAGCGCAAATCGGTATTATAGCCATAAAGCTCCATATATGGAATATCGGCTACAATCTCCTGACAGCCATTTGCCTCAGGGCTCATGGAAAGAATACGGGCACGACGTTTGTTTAAATCGCCCATAATATCGCCGGTATATTTGTCAGGTACAAGTACCTTTAAGGAGGCTATTGGCTCTAATAAAACAGGCTTAGCGTCCAGAAAACCCTTTTTGAAGGCCTGTATGGTAGCAACCTTAAATGCCAGTTCTGAGGAATCAACCGTGTGATAGGAGCCGTCATATAACACAGCCTTCACGCCAATGGCAGGATATGATGCCAGTGGTCCGCTTATCACGGACTCCTGTATTCCCTTTTCGACGGCAGGAAAATAATTTTTAGGAACAGCACCGCCGACAACACACTGGTCAAATACATATGGTGTTTCCAAATCTCCCGATGGCTCAAAGGTCATTTTTACGTGACCGTACTGCCCATGCCCGCCGGATTGTTTCTTATACTTATATTCCACGTCAGATTTTTTCAGTATGGTTTCACGGAATGCAATCCTTGGTTTTTCAAGCTCAATTTCAACCTTATATCTGTCTAAGAGCTTTGAGACTATGACCTCAAGATGCTGATCGCCGATTCCGTATATGAGGGTTTGAGCGTTTGCAGTATCATTTTCAACCTTAAGGGTTAAATCCTCGGACATTAACTTTTGAAGCGCCTGAGAAACCTTGTCATCGTCCCCCTTCTTTTTTACGGTATATCTCTTATATGTATATGGTGTGGAAATGTTAGCACGGAGGTAGGCAACAGGATTTTTTTGAGTGGAAAGCGAATCCGTTGTTGTAACGGAAGTAAGCTTTGCCAAGGCGCCTATATCGCCGGCATGCAGTTCTTTTGTTTCCTCCGGCTTATTACCACGCATCAC
>Ga0137297_11851_pt1 | contig 10965 bp, 10 predicted proteins | sample RamsorincwithD2O_FD_97191 | JGI IMG/M metagenome (GOLD analysis project Ga0137297, IMG submission 97191) | Mouse cecal microbial communities from Vienna, Austria - Mucin amended with D2O | ecosystem: Host-associated > Mammals > Digestive system > Large intestine > Cecum | place: Austria: Vienna... | reverse complement strand
CATGAATGAGATTAAGGCTTCCGACATTCGGGCATGGCAAAATGCATTGATGAAAAAAGGCTATTCGGAAACGTATCTGAAAACAGTCAATAATCAGTTGTCGGCAATCTTCAATTATGCGGTTCGGTATTACGACTTGAAAGACAATCCTTGCAGGAAAGCCGGGAGTATCGGAAAGAGCCACGCCGGGGAAAAGGAATTTTGGACAAAGCAGGAATTTAAGCAGTTTCTTGTGACTGTGGAGAACAAGCCGGAAACAAAAATGGCGTTCCTGATCCTTTACTGGACGGGCATGAGGATTGGAGAATTACTTGCTATAACCTATAATGATATTGATTTGGAGAAGCGCACTATTTCCGTAAACAAATCTTATCAGCGCATAGAGGGCAGGGACATTATCACACCACCCAAAACGCCAAAGAGTAAACGCATCATAACGATACCGCCATTTTTAGCAGAGGAATTAAAAGAATATACTTCGCATCTATACGGAATTATGGCAGATGAAAGAATGTTCCGTTTTACAAAATCCTATATGGAGCATGAGATTATCAGAGGTATCAAGGCTTCGGGAGTAAAAAGAATACGCTTGCATGATATTCGCCATTCCCACGCTTCATTACTCGTGGAAATGGGTTTTACACCTTTAGCGATTGCGGAACGCTTGGGGCATGAGAAAATCGAAACAACATTAAATACTTATTCACATTTATACCCCAATAAGCAGGGAGAACTTGCAGATAAATTGGAGATGGAGAACAGCAGGGAGGAAGAAGAATGAGCGGAGTGCATAAATACCCGACAATCAGCTTTCGTATTTCCCCCAGAGAGAGGGAAGAAATCGAAGCAAAGATTTTGGCAAGCGGACTTTCTAAGAAAGATTATTTTGTCCGCTCCTGTATTTATAATCGGGTGTGCGTGGTTGGCAAAAAAGAACTGGTTTACCAGTTGGTAGAGGAACTAAAGATAATGCAGACCAATATCCGGGAAGTAACGGAACAGTTTGAAAAGACAGAGGTAGATTTAACGCCGGAGGGATTGGAAGATATGCGGAATGACTGTCTTGATATGCTGAAAGCTATCCTGTGGGTATTGGATGGAGCAAAATATCTGTGGCAGGGAAACACCAACGGAGAAGAAAAAAGCCCCGACAGCGGCAACTGTCAGGGCTGTGATAACTGGAAAACCTCTGTTATCAATCTCACAATTTAAGTATAGCAGAGGTTTTTTCCAGTGACAACGATTTTTCAGAAATGGAGGGCATTATGGAAGAAACAAAAACAGAATTACAGTTGATTAAATTGTCGGAGATACAGTCGCAGGAAGTTCCTTGGCTGTGGTTTCCTTTTATCCCCTATGGCAAGTTGACAATCATTCAAGGCGATCCGGGGGACGGAAAGACAACATTTATATTGAACATAGCGGCGAAGCTGTCTAAGGGAGAAAGTTTAGACAGTGGAATGAATTTTACAGAGCCTTTGAATGTCATCTATCAGAGTGCGGAGGACGGTCTTGCTGATACGGTCAAGCCCCGGTTAGAACAGGCAAAGGCAGACTGTGAAAAAATCTCGGTCATTGATGAAAGGATAAAATCACTTTCTATGATAGATGTACGGCTGGAAGAAGCCGTTATAAAGACAGGCGCAAAGTTGCTGATTTTAGACCCAATACAAGCCTATTTGGGCGGCGGTATGGATATGAATCGGGCAAACGAAGCAAGGGATATGACGAAGAAATTAGCGGCACTGGCAGAGAAATACCAGTGTGCGATTGTCCTTGTCGGGCATATGAACAAAGCGGCAGGAAATAAAGCGGCATATAGGGGAATGGGTTCGATTGATTTCTTTGCAGTCGCTAGAAGTGTTTTGTTGGTCGGCAGAGTAGAGGGGGAAGAAAATACAAGGGCTGTGGTGCAGATTAAAAACAACCTTGCTGCGTTCGGACACCCAAAAGCATTTGCACTGTCGGAGGACGGTTTTCAATGGCTTGGAGATTATGAGATTACCGCTGATGAAGTGTTAGGCGGCATTGCTCTAAAAGCAAATAAAATGGAACAGGCGAAACGGTTACTCCGGGAACTGGCAGAAACAAACAACGCCATACAAAGCAATGAGATTTTCAATCTTGCAGACGAACAGGGCATATCGAAGCGGACACTGGAAAATGCGAAGAAAGAGTTGGGTGTCCGGGCGAAGCGGATAAACAACACATGGTATTGGGAACTGGATAAAATCAGACAGTGACGGAGAAAGGTAACAGCGCAACAATGCAGGGTATTAGAATTTTGCAGTCTTGGAATTGCGCTCTTGAAGATTGCAAGGTTGCAAAAATTATAGACATTGCAATGTTGCGCTGTTGGGAGGAAGCCGGGAAGCGGCGGTATCAAGGCGGCAAAAAGCCGCCCCGTCCGATAGGACGGTATGCTGTCCAACGGACAGCTTGCCCCCTGCAGGGCGCAAAGGCACTTTTGATGGAGCGTAGCCTGTCGAAAGTGCTTTTGCGTTACTTTCGGGAAAGTAACAAAGCCTTGCGCCTGTCGGCGCAGTAAAATCAGTATATAGAATGTGGAGGATATGCCTATTGGAAAGGACAATTAGCGGCATGATGGGGAAAGGTTCAGTCAATCACAATACGAGAGCCTTTAGCGCAAAGAATGTAGATAAGGAACGAAGCCGGGATAACGTGGAATTTTACCACTCGGATATAAAAGAGGTCTATCACAATCTTTTTGATGATGCACTGGAACGCTACAACGCAAAGCAGAAACGGAGTGACCGAAAGATTGATGATTACTATGAGAAAATACGCCGGGGAAAGCAGGAGAAATTATTTTATGAGGTAATCTTTCAAATCGGCAACAAAGACGATATGAATGTACAGAGCAATGAGGGGCAGTTGGCGAAAGAGATTTTATGTGAGTTTATGGAACAGTTTCAGAAAAGAAATCCGAACTTATATGTTTTTTCAAGCCATTTGCACATGGACGAGCAGACACCGCACATTCACATTGATTTTGTTCCCTTTATCCGTAATAGCAAGCGTGGACTTGATACGAGAGTTTCCCTCAAAGGCGCATTATCGGAACAGGGCTTCAAAGGCGGCACAAGGGGAATGACGGAATGGAACGAATGGATTGAAGCGGAGAAGCAGGAACTTTCAAAAGTCATGGGGCGGCATGGCGTACAGTGGAAACAGTTAGGCACACATAATAAGCACTTATCCGTACTCGACTTTGAGAAGCAGGAGCGGCAGAAAGAGGTTGCGGAACTGGAACAGACCATCTCCGGCAGTAAAGAGGAATTATCAAATATTCTTCATCAGCAGATAGCGGCAGGGCAGGAAACGGAACAGATACGGAAAGAGGGCGAAGCGATCCGGCAGGAAGTATCAGAACTTACCGCAACAAATCATCTTCTGAAAGAGCAGGCGGCAACGCTGACAGGAGATAAAGAAAAGCTGTTGTCCGAAAATGAAAAGTTGGAAAAACAGCAGAAAAAGTTACAGCAGGAAATCAACAAAATGGTACAGTCAAAGGAAGTCATGGAGCGCAATATACACGCTTATGATGAAGATGTGAAATGGCAGTTGGCAGAGCCGGGGGCATTGATGAGCGCAAAGGCTTATCGTGATAAAAAGGCTTTACCGCTTGTGGAGAGATTGAAAGAGGTCGTTAAAAATCTGACTATCAAATGCGTACAGCTTATGGAGCAAAGCAGGAAGCTGACTGCCAAAGTAGACGGGCAACAGAAACAGATTAGCCGCTTGACGGATAAAGTCATGGAGCAGAGCGACACCATAGACCGATTGCAGGAAAAAGTGTCTGATTTGGGGCGTTTGGAGCGTCATTTAGGCAGAGAGCAGGTGCAGTCGATAGTGGAACGGTCTAAGGTATTAGAACAGGCAGAAAGGGCAATTAAACGCCCGAAACGTGCCTTTGAAATGAGCCGATAGGAAAGGGGATTGATAGGATATGACGGATATGGAGAAGAAAGTCATGGTGCGGCTGTGTGCTAAAATCGTGGCAGAAACAGACCTTTACGAAACGGACAAGGAAGTGCAAAATCTGATAGACTGGGTATGTCTTTCGGAAAAGATAAAGGAAAACAATAATACAATCCGCAATCTGACCGGGGAATATAAAAAGATAGAGCCAGATTGTCGGGAGGGAGTGAGGGCGCAGTTGGAGCGCATGAAAGAACTCTGCAAAGAACGCAACAGCCTATATGAAAAACAGAATGATTTGAAAGGACAGAAACAGCAGATAGAGAGGGCGTTGGAACGATAAAAGATTGCCGGAGAATGACAGTAATAAAAGAAGTCATTCCCCGGCTCTTTTTACATCAAATTTATAGCCGACACCTAACACGGTTTTTATGTAGGTTGGGTTCTTGCTGTCAGGCTCTATCTTTTTCCGTAGATTGCAAATCACGGTAGAAATGCTTGATTGACAACTATCACTGTCCATGTTCCAAACAGTTTCAAAAATTTGCGTCCTTGTGAGGACAATGCCGGGATTAGAAGCAAGGAGTACAAGAGTGCTGTATTCAAGGTGGGTAAGGTGGATTTCCTTTCCGTCTTGAAGTACCCGGCGTTGGTGCTGTCTGATTTCCAGTCCCGGAAATGACAGGATAGAAACAGGAGCAACCTGTATAGGTTCAAGTTGTATACAATCAGATATTGCAATTATGATTTTGTCAATCGCTTTTTCCTCTTGTTCGTTAAGTGCTAATACTAATAATTTACTCATATCAGCACTTTAATACCTTGCTTTTTCCATTTAGATACAACACCTTGATACTGGCTTCCTTTTTTGATAACAAAAGGGAAAATTCCAAATCTGAATATTATAAAATGCTTAATCTTTTGGCATAAATAAGGTTTTTGCTTATATATGTCATTATAAAATTTATCCATTGCCCTGTTTACTCTGTTTTGTGTTTTAGAATCGCTTAATGGATTAGCAGAAAAGGGTACTTTAATGAAAAGTGAATTAGAAATAGTTGCCCCGGAATAAGACAATAATCTATTTAATACTTTAGAAGTATCCTTGCCACCATAATTTTCATATGTCGATATACTAACCGCATATTTTCTGAATAGTAATTGCTCTATCACAAAATGTCCTCGGTCAATTAGAACTTTCATTTGCCCGGAAACATTGCTTGCATATGTGGGAGAGCTTATTATAATACCGTCTGCTGTTTCAATATTTTTTGATAAATTTTCAATGTCATCATTAAAAATACATTTACCACTTTCGTAGCATTTGCAACAGCCGACACAATATTTTAAATTTAAGTCTGCAACATTATAAAATTGAATTTCTACGTTAGGGTAAGTCCCCAATTTTTTATACATTTCATGTAGTATCAATGCTGTTGCTCCGTTTTTTCTGTAGCTTCCATTTATTATTATAATCTTCATTCCTTTTCCCCTTTCATTTTTTATTATAGTGGTGTATAATACTTTTTGAAAAGTACGCACTTTTTTGTGTGATACTATCAAAAAGGAGAGTAATATTGTGAAAAAAGAACCTTGTTATCTTCAAAATTTTGGATATGAAAGATTTGAAACGATTGTGGGAATGATTGGTGGAAAATGGAAATTAAGAATAATATATATGTTGGCGTTTCATGAAGTGTTAAGATATGGGAAACTAAAACGCTTGCTTGCGCCAATCACGCATAAAATGTTGACAAGCCAATTAAAAGAGTTGGAAAAAGATGGGCTTATTGTTCGTAAGGAATATCCACAAGTTCCTCCAAAGGTCGAATACTATATGTCTGAAATGGGAAAAGGGTTAAGACCTGTAGTTAGAGCAATGTATGAATGGATTGAAAAATATGATATTAAGTAGGTAAGTGGAAATAAGGACAATAAATTTTTCCTTAATTATTATTTTTTACATGGTGCTAGCACCATGTAAGTTAATGTAGATAAGGGAAATAGTAATGTGACAGTTAGCAATATCAAGCGAATTGCCCATTTTTATGGAAAAATAGGCGGTTATGTGGTAATATATAGGTGCAAAGATAAAAACACAACGCAAGTCAAACTTGCAGAACTGGTAGGTAGTCCAGTCGCACTATAATGGTGTAAGTAGCCCTCCCTCCTTAGGGTCGTCCATTCTTTGCTCATTACAATTATTTTAAGGAGGAATTGTCATGGACAAAGTATCGGGAAAGTTGACAGTATTTTTTGAAGAACCATTTTGGGTGGGTGTGTTTGAACGTGTATCGGATGGTAAGCTATCTGTATGCAAGGTTACGTTTGGAGCAGAACCAAAAGACTATGAGATTTATGATTTCGTTCTGAAAAACTACTATCGGTTACGATTTAGTCCGGCTGTGGCAACTGGTGTAAAAGAAGCTGGTCGCAATCCTAAACGAGTACAACGTGAAGTGCGGAAACAGGTACAGAATACAGGGATAGGAACGAAATCGCAACAGGTTTTGAAATTACAGCAGGAGCAGTTGAAAACTGAACGTAAGATTGTGAGCCGGGAACAGCGAGAAGCAGAGAAACAGCGGCAGTTTGAACTGAAACAGCAGAAAAGGAAAGAAAAGCATAGGGGGAGGTAAAAGCTTTTTGGTTTTTATATTAACATAGGTAAACTTGTTTATACATTTACGATAATGTGAATTTGAACAATAGAAATATAGATTTGAAGCATACTATAAGGAGAAAGAATATGGAAAAATGGAATCCGCTGGAGCTTGTAACAATGAATAGTAATGATGATTATAAACAACTAGCTGTAAATAGCACAAAACAACAAATTAGAAATATTTTAAAGTCATATGTCGGGTATTATGATCCGTTGTGTGAACTACTCCAAAATGCGATGGATGCTGTTGATAGGAGAAAAGAGGTATTACATGAAGAAAATTATGAGAAAAGAATTAAAATAATAATGAATTTACAGGAAAATAGTGTTTATGTGGCTGATAATGGAATAGGATTTGAAGAGAAACAATTTAGAACGTTTCTTTCTCCTAATATTACTTTTAAGAAACAAGGTCATTCAAGAGGAAATAAAGGGGTTGGAACTACTTACATTGCATATGGATTTAATAGAACGGAGATTTACACTAAAACGGCACAGTATGAAAAATACGCTTATATTGATGGTGGCAGAGAGTGGATTGATGATTTTTCAGACACTGTTGAAATGCCTTGTGTTGTTACGCTTGAGAGCAGGGATGAAAAGTTCGTTTATGATAGAGGAAGTTCGTTTAAATTATATTTTACTAATGAAGTTGGCAATAAAATTAAAGATTTTACATGGCTTGGAATAGACACAGCGGAATCATGGAAATATGTATTATTAACTAATACACCTTTGGGTTATATAAAAGGTTTCGATGAAACACATGATATTTTTTTTGATCTTGTTATTGTAAAAAAGAATGGAGATAATAGTATATTAGAAAAGCAGATAGCAGAATATTATTTTCCTCATAAATTTTTAAAGAATAATTCTCAAGATTTGGAAAAAGTTATCGAATGGCAAAAAAATGAGGTGGAAAAAGGAAGGAATAGTTTAAATATACCACAGAAATTTCAAAGGAAATTGGCTATTTATAAATTTTTTGATTTAGATGAATTGTTGAAGCTAGTTATTAGGTCTAAAACATTTGAAGAACAAGAAATCGAACTGCTAAAACAGTATGAAGTGAGTGTATATGGGTGTTTTTGCAATTCAGTTGATAGATGGAAAGATATAAATGAGAAAATAATTAAAGCAAGAAAAGGCGCAAATGTGATGTCATATGGTTTGCAAATGGCTACAGATAATATGATACAAGGAAGCAGTCTTCAGATACCATTAACATCAAATATTGGATATCAAAAGCAGGCGCAAGTCATTGTACATTTTAACGGTGCCGAGCCGGATTTGGGTAGAAAGGGATTTCAGCCAGAGTTAAGAATTATTGCGGAAAAAATATCATCAACTATTGTTAGTCTTGGACTAAGTGTATGGAAGGGGTTATTGGCGGCAGATGGACATTATGACTTGCGAGATAGTAAAGCAAAAACGTTGCACGATTATATTAAAGAAATGGAAGAACATGAACAAAAGAATCCATTGAAAATTATTAGTGAGGAGTTTTTCCTTCCTACAAAAGAAATATCTATTTCGGCGATACCAAAATCAGAACAGGATGTAGTGGTATTGTTCAATCAACTTATAGCTGGGGGAGTTATTCGTTCTATAGAGTTAATGGCTTCAAGCACATATGAACAATATGATGGTTTGTATAAAATTCGTATAAAAGAGCCGTTGGAGAATCATTATTATGAGAAATGCAAAAATCCTTTAGGTATTGAACGTGAAAGACCATTAAAACCAGGAATACTTACAGCACCTGAATGCCTAGAATATAAGTATACTTTTGATTCGCTAATTCAAGATTTTGATAATGAAGATAAAGATGTAAGAGATATAGGATTAGTTATTGTTTGGACATTAGGCAATCGTTGGCGTGAGAGATTTCAAGTGATTTCTTATCTATTGCCAGAGTATCGAGATAGAAGACCCTATCATGGTTTAACACATGAAATATTTGATAGTTCTGTGAATAGTAGAGCGTTCTTTTGTGTTGTGCTTGAAGAACTAATTGATTATCTAAATGATGAACAAGGTTATATACAAACATATAAAGAAAAATATGAGGAAAGTGAATATTAAATGCAATGGCTCTAATTTGGCTCTAAAAATTTTGACTGACACAAATACGAGAGCAATTTTTGAACAATATGGATAATAAATGCTTGAAAAATGAGGGAAAAGCAGCCAGTTCAAGTTATCCGCCGAGGAGTTCGAATAGTAAACAGAAAGCCGGGAAGCCGCATGAACAGCGGATTTTCCGGCTTTTGATGTGGGGCGTGATACCTTTTTGATACCTATATTAATACAAGGTGTTGCCACAACGAGGGCAGAAATTCTTTTCAAAACAAGCTTTGTTATCACGGATATTCATAGTGTGTTTACATGATTTACATAAAATGACATCGCCTTCTTCAATTTGTATTGTATTAATTATTTGGTCTGGATTAAATATATAGCGTCTAACCTTGTCATGTATATCATTAGGGCTAATAATAAAAGAAAATTTCTTTTCAATACTATGGGAGTCATAGGTGGTTGAATAGCTTAGTGCATAAATTGATAATTTATCAGTGACTGTAAGGTCTTTGCTAGCTATATGTCCAATTCTGTAATGTAATAATCTATGGTATATTAATTCGGAAAAATATTTATTGTTGAGTAACTGCATGTTTTGTGTAGTTTCTAAAATGGCAAAATGACTAGACCTTTTTGATACACAAAAGTGGTTTAATTCAGTCCAAAGTTTCATAACACTAGAATTATCAGTGATATTGCTTAATTTTTTTGTGCCATCATTTTTAATAGAGTCTTTTATCATGTCATAACTAATATATTTGTAAGGTCTGCCTTGTGCTAACTCTCCACCACGATAACGCTGATAACATGACCAACTAAATAACAGCATTGTTCCGAAGTCACGTGAATTCCCCATAGAAGCTAAAACTAATTGTTCCAGTTTATGCTCATCATTAAAGAGGGTCTGGTATGATATATTATATTCTGGCAAGAAAAAGTCTAATCGCTTATCAATAAATTGTCGAAAGTAATTCATGCACCGTTCTTTATCAGATTTGGATTTTTCATATATTAAACTTTCATCTAAATCAATAAGATGCTGTAAATCGGCTCCAGTATCTAAACAATAAATTCCTCCTCTATGAGGAACAACACTTAACCAAAAGTAGAAAGGAGTATCATTGATTTTATCAATATAAAATGCCAAGTATTTTTGTGCATTATTTATATTGTATAATTTTTCCCATTCATCAACATAAAAAGAAATACCGTTTAGTTTTAAAATTTTGACAATTTCTATTAATTGTTGGCGTATATCATTTATATTCAAATAAGTTTGATAAATATTATCTTTTTTAATTGAAGATGTATATTCATCCACTAAACTCATTAAAGTTTCACTGGTAAAGCTTAAATTTTCAAGACCTATGGAACTTGTCAAATTTGTACTGATATTACAAATTTCATGGTATACATCGTCTGTAGACATTTGGCCTTTATCAAGATTTTCATATGATACACTACCACATTTCGTGATAGCAATAAAGAAACATATTTTTTTTATTGCCGTATTTAAGGATAATCCTAATTTTAGTTTATCGCCATTGAAAAAGCCTAATAATTTATCTTTAAAACTGTTTCCACAGATTATTTTTAATAAAAGGCTTAATTGTTTTGTTAATTCACTATACATGAAGTTGCTAAATACTCTGTTAAATATTTCTTGATCGAAGTCTGTAGGTAAATGCAATCTCTTTACATTTAAATACAAAACAAATGTTTTGTCATTGAATATATTTTCATGCAATTTGTTTCTTGCCATAAGGAGAAGATGCGTTTTGCCGGTTCCTCTTAAGCCGGATATTTTACCACTTGACGTAGTAGAATAAGTTACTAAATCAGATAAATGATTATTAACATCTATATGAACTTTATTGAGCTTTTCAATTTGAGTAAATGACATATCAAGTTCTAATTCATAATCAGCTCTTAAATCTGCAAAGGCTTTATTCATCTTTTCAATAAATACATTGTCGTTAATTAAGTCTTTTAATTCGTATTTCATCTAATTATCCCCCTTATGTTTTCTCCATTGGTAACTATTATTTTTCGTGTCATTTCCTTTTTCATCAACACTGCTACTCGTAGCAGGCCAGTTGATTTTCCATTCAAAATATTCGTCCTCCGAAATTTCTCCGCTTTTTAGTTGCTCTTTCCGCAGACACCACTCCCGCATGAAATCATTGACTAAACCGTACTCTAGCCACATACCTACTGGGGCATGAGCAGGCCAATCATCATTATCATAGTAACGCACCGACTTATCATCAGAAGCG
>Ga0137297_11847_pt1 | contig 10991 bp, 16 predicted proteins | sample RamsorincwithD2O_FD_97191 | JGI IMG/M metagenome (GOLD analysis project Ga0137297, IMG submission 97191) | Mouse cecal microbial communities from Vienna, Austria - Mucin amended with D2O | ecosystem: Host-associated > Mammals > Digestive system > Large intestine > Cecum | place: Austria: Vienna... | reverse complement strand
GCTATACTTTTTACAGGCATGTCTATGTCAATACACTTCCGGAGGACTGCTATGAGTGAAGAAAAAGCTGGTTCCTATAAAGGCCTTACCGAGGCTCGTAAAAGAGCAAATAAGAAATACAATGATCGATTCGTTGAAATAAAAGTTCGCGTCACCCCAGAGAAGCGTTCCATCATTAAGGATCACGCTGATGCAATGGGCGAAAGTGCAACTGCCTTTATCAATCGAGCCATCGATGAAGCCATGGAGCGAGATAAAAAATCTAACCCCGAAACGTAAAAATCCGGTGACGTATGGATACATTTCCACACATCACCGGATGATTATTTTCTTCATAAACAATCTCCAATTGTGTAATTTTCTACGTTAAATAAATATCAGCAAGGCTCCCATTTGAATACTTTTTTGTCTTATTTCTTACACATTTCAAATGGTCTAAACTTGGTCTAAATCTGACCTTCCACTTCCCTCGAACCCTTGAAAATCCTAGTAAAATCAGGCACTCTACGCATATTGGCACAGCTACGTAAGTATATTGCCGTGGCAGACGAAAAGTATCTTAATCATGTTAATTTTTCCTCCTGAAATGCTTTGATTTGCCGTATTTTGGCGCGATTTGCGAGGTTTGTTTTTTTCGTGGAGATTGTGAAAAATGTAACGAAAATGGCAAATCGGGGCAAAACGAGGCATATTGATTCCGTCAATCGTAGTAAAAACGTAGTAGGAATTGGGGGGGGTACTACTGCAATCTTTCTCGCATGAATCTATAAAAAACCATTTGAAGTAGTTATCTCTATCCTCTAAACTTACATAAAATCAATATCCTTCATGGTAGGATAATTGTGCTCTTATATGTCCATCAATCGTCGAATCATTCTTCAGTATATTAGAAGCACTTTTTATTCTAAATTGTCCAACGTTTGACGCAACATATTCAATAATATTTACTGCTTCAATATTAATCTCATCATTGCTATTTTTTCGACTTTTTATCACTTCAATCGCCCAGTACGCTATAACGTCATAATCATCCCAAGAATGATAATTTTCTCGCATTACACTTGAGGCTCTTCGTATCTCTCTTAATGCAACCTCAAATGATATATCAATTATGTTAATAAAAGGTTCCGCAATATCTAGACCAAATTTAATCGCTAATTGCCACATCAGTGTGCCGTCAGAATCGCCGTTAAAAAGATCAATTAATTGGATCACATTTAATCGCCCACTCTTTTTATATTCTACAAGTAATTTTTCTGCTATCTCTTCTGGTGATTCATAATCTGGTCTGCCACAAATATTTACCAAATCATCATACATCTCATTAATATTCTCATATCTACTATCGTGATTAGGGGCAGTAGCTTTATAAACAACAGAAGAATATTTATGTGGTGATCCTGACATATTTCCATTCATCACAAAGTCAATTGTTTTTGCCAGCGAAAACATATCCGTTTTAAAATTTCCCTCTTTAAGCGCAAATAGTTGGATTGGGTCTGTAAACCAAGCCCGCCCAACTGCATGGGTAGTAGTTGTTTGATGAGAATATTTGCTGGAAATATCCTTCGCCAATCCAAAATCGGTAACCAGCCATTCGTTTGAACTTCCCATCAATATATTCCCTGGATGGAAATCCCTGTGTATTATTTTTTGGCTGTGTAAATATTTCATACACTCAGCACATCTAAGCACAATTTCATCTTTTTCTTCATTAGACAATATTACCTTTTCAACATAGTCTTCTAGTGATACGCTTGCTTTTTCAATTGAATATACGAGAGCCTGAGAATCATAATCAAACACATTAAGTGTATAGCCACTGTTGTTTTGTTCACTCATAATTTCATATTCTCTTTTAAACCTATGTACTGAACTTACCTCTGCTTTCTCCACCGAATTAAGCACTTTATAAACTCGTGATGAATCTGTTGGACAGCGATATACTGTACAAAATCCACCTTCCCCCATTTTGTCGTACTCCTTAAAATCAACAGTCTTCAGGGAGAACTTGCTGTTATCTAATCCAAATTCCTGATTCGGAATGCTCCACAGTGCATTCAATGAGACAAGAACTTTGTCTTTTAACTGAAAAATACTATATCCTGCTACAGTCAAGTCGTTTACTCTATTCTCAATGTATGTATTAAAATAATAATCAATAAACAAAATCAAATTTTCTTCATCGGCCAGTTGACACAAAAAGCTAATAAATCTTTCTACATTGTAATTGCTTTCATCCAAAATCGATGTTTCCCAACCCATATCATAACAGCATTCATATAGAGCATTTTCATCAATTTTTATACATTCTGGAAGATTGACACTTCCAAAACCAGAAAGCAATTTCGCTATATTCTTCAAGTCCTCAATTTTATATTCCATCTTAAACTAAGTCCATTCTTATAGTGAGATATTAAAAAATGTATTAATTCACATATTTTTCCGTTGCCTCAATCATATCATATATTTGAGAATTTTGGGAATATAATATAGAAAAAATGCCCTGCCGAAGCAGGGCGCAAAAACTCTCTTTATTCAGATCGCCCGGAACATCTTCTGCGAGACGTGCTTCTCTTCCCTGTTCTTTTCCAGTTCCTTTCTGGCGTTCTCCAAGTCCTCCATCCGGCGCAGCTCGTCCGTGGCATCCTCCAGACCAAGGTGCGTGTAGGTATTTAACGTCACCCCGATATCGCTATGCCCCATCAGGTACTGGAGCGTCTTGGGGTTCATGCCTGACTTCGCCATATTGCTGCAGTAGGTATGGCGGCAGACATGGGGCGTGATGTTCGGCATCTGCACCCGGTAGATATCGTTGTACCGCTTGACCATGTGGTTGAAGCGGTGTTCCCAATGCATCGCCACCAGTGGGTTGCAGTCCTTATCCGTGAAAAGAAACCCGCTGTACCCGTCGATCACCTTTTCAAACCTCGGCGGCTCCCTGTCCTCGATAATCCCGCGGAAACACTGCGCCACGTCCTCTGTCATGGGCAGCTTCCTTGTCCCCGCGTTCGTCTTGGTGGATTCGATGACCAGCCGCATATCAGAAGTCCGCTGCAACTGGTGGTCGATATTGATGACCTTGTTTTCCAGATCAATATCTCGCAGCGTCAGTCCGCAGAATTCCGAAATGCGCATCCCCGTATGGAAAAGGATATAGACCACTTCATAATACTTGCAATAGACATTGTCGTCATGGATGAATTTTAAGAACTTCCGCATCTGGTCTTTTGTGATGGCTTCCCTCGTCACGCTGTCATTGACCACCACCCCGGCAAGCTCAAAGCCGAAGGGGTTCTTCATCAGCACGTCATCATCGACCGCCATCTGGAAAGCCGGGCGCAGGACGCCCCGCACCGTCTTGACGGTGCTGTAATGCCGCCCGTCCTGCTGGAGCTTGATCAGGAACAGCTTTGCGTCCGATGTCTTTACCTGCGATATCTTTTTGTCATTAAAGGTCTCGCCTCTGAGAAGGTTCTGCACAAATTTGTAATTCGTGAGCGTGTTCGGCTTGACAGCCGTTTTCGTTGCAAGGTAGCGTTCCACCAGCTCTCCTACCGTGATATTCTTCCCCAAAGGGTCTGACAGGGAATCCAAATCATACCCGATCTGCTTTTCCAGTTCCCGCAGCGATAAGCATGGCTTCTTCCCCACCGGGAGGGTGTCTGTTGGCTCCAGCCGCCAACTGTAGACGAAATGCGGCTTGCCGTTCACATGGTACTTAAACTGGTATTTCTCGTCCGCGCGAATGGATTCTCCCCTGCGCAGGACGCGGTGCTTGGAATCACGCCGTGACTTTGCTTTTCCTGCCATTTAACAGCCCCTCCTTTACCTCCGGGTTTTCTTCCAGATATTTTTCAAACTCCCTCCGCAGGATCAGCCTGCGCCTTCCGTATAAAGCAGTGTACTTTTTAAATTTCCCTTCCCTGAGCATCCCGAAAAATTTCCTCCTGCTGAATCCGAAATACCGGACTGCTTCCTCCGGGTTCAGGGCGTCTTTCTGTTCCGGTGATGGTTTCTTCATCCTGGCTTTCCTCCTTTCTTGTTGCCGGGTTTCCCGGTCATGACATCTATCACTCTAAAACCCTTAAAAGTCAACTACTTACGGCAAATAAAAGGGATTTATATCGCGGAACATTCCTCCACGAATTTCTCAAATTTCGTGCGGATGATGAGGTACCTGTTCCCGCTGAAAACTGCAAAACGTCCGGCATTATCTTCTGCCAGACGTCTCATCTTCTTGATCCCGATATTAAAATAGACCGATGCCTCCCGGATGGTCAGCATATATTTTTCACTGACTGGCACCGTTACATTTTCGGTTTTTATTTCCTGCATAAATTCCCCTTCCTTTCCATCTAAATCCGTGTGGTGAATGCAAGCGATATCCACCCGTCCCGCCCTTTCTGATAGGATTTCAGCAGCCCCCATCCGTCCTGTTCCTCGACCACGGTGAAAATGCCTGCGCCGGTAAATTTGCCCGTCTTTGGGTATGATTTTCCGGGACCTTTTCGGATGTTCAAGTCAGGGATTGCCACCCGCACCATGTAGGGAGCGGAAAGGGTAAGGCTCTCCATGAACTGCACTTTCCCTTCGCTGACAATGGCTTTCAGGATGGAAAGTATCTTCTCCCCATACTTCTCTCCTGCCGCCCAGCCTTTTCCCTGCGGTTTCTCCTTCTGGCCGAGCCACTCCACGTAGGGAGCGCAGCCCCGTTTCACATAGCGGAACCGTGGATCAATTCCTTCACCTACAAGCGCATCCGTGGAGGCATAGGCTTTGAGGTGCTGCACCTGCGCCCGGATGCCAAGCTGCGGCGATTCAAAAGACAACCCCGTTTTGCCCCTCTGCGTCACCCCAAGCCCGCAGAAATTGTTCTGCGAAAGCGTGACCGCAGAGCCGGAGAAAGTAAAGTTCTCGGTCTCAAGGCAGGACTGTGCAAAGGCGATATCGCCCCTTACGCCCTCCGCCTCCCCTTCGGAAATATACTGCGGTATCATATCCAGAACAGACTGCGGCACGGACGGGTTCTTCTTTTTCAGATAGGATGCCATCTGCCCTGCCGTAGCCTGCGCTTTCCCCATAATGGCGGTAAGGGAATCCGCCGCCAAACCTCCCTCCATCACCGTCTTGATGTCTTTTCGGAACTGCTCCATCGACAATCCAAACTTAGACCACAGATGCTCCACGTCCCCGTGGTTGCTGACAATGCCTCTTTTACATCCCTCGGAATGGGAAATCACCACGCCATCCGCAAGTGGGTCCAAACGGAACTGCTGACAGAGATGTGCAAACAATTCCACTGCATATAAAGGAAGCCGTCAAAGCCTCCCATGACCGCGCCCAGCGCACCGCCGAGCGCCGCGAACGCATACTGCGCCGCCTCGATAAAATTCTTCATTCCAATTCCTCCTTCTGGTTTTGGGTAAGAAAAAAGCGGCTGCCCGCAGTGGGCAGTCCGCCTGTTCCTAAAATAATGTTTTTACAGTTTTGTCCTCTCTCCCGTCAGTATATTGACCACCATGGCGCCTTCCCCGAATGCTGCCCTTGCCTCCGCAAGCACCTCCCCGGAAAGCCCCCTGTGGTTTCTGCGGTATTCCGCGATGCTTTCCTCATTCTGTGCATCCCGTTTTCTTGCTGTTGCCTCCCTGCTAAAAGGGTATCCTGCGTATTCCAGCTTCTCGCAGAAGTCATCCATCAGGCAGCGCGCATTGCTCTTCCACCTGATTGCGCCGTCCTCATCAACCGCAGCCTTTTCATCCGCCTGCGCCACCGCCTTTTTCACTTCCTCCTCTGCATTCCTCTTCCAGAAATCCCCAAGGCTCCCGTTTATCTCTCTTTCAAATCTCGTCATTGTGATTCCCTCCGTTTTTCGTGTTTTCCCTTTCGGTAGTACCCATATTCGCTCTGAATGGGGATATTATCAAGCAGATTCGGAGCATAGGATGCACAAATATACAGATGGAAAACTGTACATATTTATGCGCATTCCACATACCGGATGAATGCCCTGCCATTCCCCTCGTTCACCCCTGCCTCGGTTTCCGCAGGGTAATATTTCCCGTTGTGGGTGAATGGTGCTACACCGTCCACATAGCCGGAGCCTCCTGCCCCGGACTGCCCATACTGCCCGTAGTTCCCACCGAACCATCCGCCTCCCCCTCCGGAAGAAGCGGCACTGCTTGATGAATAATAATCCCCAATGCCAAAGTTTTCAGACGGGCTGCTCCCCGTGGAAATCTGCCGGCCTCCCAATGCGCCGCCGGAGCCGTTCCCGCCACGCTCCCCTCCGCCGTCTCCTCCCTTGTGGGCTGTGCCGTTGTCTATCCCGCCGCCCCCACCGCCTCCCGCCACGATCAGTATGCTGGAGCGGTTGGCATAGGACGGCCCGCTGGAACTGTTCGTGCCAAGACCATAAGGTTTTGTGGCCACATGGGTAGAGCCGCCGCCTCCTGCCCCGTACTGCTTGCTGCTGGCATAATTGTACCCGTTCCCGCCTCCGTTTGCCCCATAAGATGTGCCGTTCGGTGATCCGCCGTTATAGACATAGATCACTTCATCCTTCTTCATCTTCTTATAGCCTTTGGAATGCCCGCCAAGTCCGCCTTCTGCCGTAAGGGAATCCACCTTCGCCGCAGCGCCGGATGCGCCCCATACCTCAAACTCATAGATGCCGTCCTGGGGGATAACAAACTGTACATAATTCCCTGTGTAGGGGAAGTCATACTCCGTGGTCACCCACATGGCATAGAGCGCAGCCTCCGCAGGGAATACCCCTTTTTCTCCCGGCTTATAGGATGGCGTGGAGAGGGAATCAATGCTCCATCCGCAGAAGGACATATTCTTCCGCGTGTAGGGGCTTGCCGGTACCGTGGTAGGCTCGCTCTGCGCATTCCCATTGTTGTAATAACAGTAGACAGTGAAATTTTCCTTTGCCCCGCTCTCTGACAAAGTTCCGCCGTTTGGCATCAGCCCGATGGTCATCTGCTTTTTGAACACCGCATAAAGCGTGACTGGTTCCTCTGAACTGATGATAAACTCGGAAAGCACCTTCTTTTCCGCCTGCTCATCCTGCCGCCATCCCACAAAAGTGTATCCCTCCAGCGCAGCATCCGGGGCAGCGGCAATGGCGTCCTCCCTGTCCGGCACAGTCCTTTCCAATGCATAGCCTGTGTCGATCTGGTATGTCACTTTGACACCCGCCGCATATACCCTGTCCTCTCCCACAAAGATCCGCGTCACCCTTTTTGTGGCTTCATCCTCATAACAGAGGTAAATGGTGGTGGCACTGTAGCTTTCCAATGCCCGGTACTCGTCAAGGCTCACCAGTTTCATCACAAGCCCGGTGCTGCTCATCATCTCCGTCACTTTGGTATCCAGTTCTGTCATGGATTCCCCCATACTGGAAACGTTGGAAATGACACCGTCCAGCTCCCCGATGATGTTCCTTACCGTAAATACCGCAGTTCCGTCTAAAACCCTGTCCCCCACTTTGGTAATCCTCGAATACCCGGAAGGCTCGGAGGCTGCCGTGGTGCCTGCCTGTGTGCAGACCAGTGTCGCCCACCCCGGAGCGCCCACTGCGGTAACCGCATCCCCTATGGCATGGTGATGACTCCTGCCACTGCCCTCCCCACAATGATCTGTATTTCCCGATTCTGGATATCCAGCTTTGTCTTTACAAGGATGCTGTATTTTTCCATTGCCGGGATAATCACGGAATCTATGAGGTTTACGATGTTGTAATGCCCGCCCTTGTCGGAGGGCGTGATGTGCAGGCTCCAGTCCTTTGTGGCTGTTGCCGCCGTGACGGAAAGACCTCTGATATTCTGCATTTCATCCTCGTTTGTGATGAACATTTCACGGATGCGGTCACAGATGAACTGCTCCATGCTGCCCTGCCCCTGCAAATCCACATCAAAAAGCACATCCGTATTGAGCAGCTCCATCAATGGCTTATAGGAAATGGTCTGTAGCTTTTTGGATTTATCCGTGCCATAGCCGATCTCTGTTACAATCCCGGCATACTCCTCATCCCCTCTGCTGATAAAAGGTGCGGCGCAATGGGGAGATGCCCTTCCTCACACGCCATGCGGCAGTAGGCTGCCGCCTTTCTCGCATTCCCTTCCATGTCGCCGCGGAAGGGGCTGCAGATAAAAACCTTCTTACGCATCAGCGCCTCCATCCTTTCTTCATTTTCCTTTCCTGTGCCGCCGCTTTCGCGGCTTCATAGGCTTCCACTTCCTTCTCGATCTTCATCAGCTTGGCGGCGAGGCTTTTCGCCACGATGCTGATTGCCTGCAGGATGCCGATAAGCTCCTGTGATTTTTCCATAGGTTCCATTCCTCCTTTCCGAGGCAGATAATCTTGTACCCCTTCACTGTCGTAATGACACTTTTTTGAAAACAGGCAATGAAAAATAAAACTTTTTTGAAAACCGTTCGACAAACGTATCTTTTCCTGTCGAATATGGAGAGAATCACACGTCAAATCCATGCTCCCGGAAAAAATGGCGCAGTTTCTCCATGACCTTGTTTTTGCGGAAATCAAGCGTCCGCCTGTTGCCTCCCGTCACCCGCGCATATTCATAAACACTCATTTCCTCCCCGAACACCTTCATGGCAAGCTCCCGTTCTTCCGGCAGGAGGGAATCCATAGCGTCCTGCAGGACACCAAGCAGCATCCGCTTTTCCGCCAGTTCCTCCATGCTCTCCGCAAAAAGCTCCGTCCGCATATCGTTCTCTTTCCATTCCTCGTAGGATTCTTCTGTATAACCGTTCTGCTCCATTGCCTCACGGTTCCGTTGCTCATGCTTTTTCTGCTGCCACCACGGCCTAAAGTAATTCCTGTATTCCTCTTCCGTTACATTCATTGTGATTTCTTCGTTCCCTGACCTGATCCTGATGATTTTTCCAGACATAAAAGCGTTCCTTTCTTTACGCCTTCGTAAAGCCAGAAACGCTTCTATTTTTGATATGAAATTGATTGAAAATGGAAAAATGGCCGGAGTAAGCTAAGGCTCATTGTCTCTAGCTTCACTCCGGCCATTCGTGACTCGATGTCCCCTGGTCCCACTCGCTCGGTAGTAAGTCTTATTTAGCTGTCTCCGTGACCTGTAGTAGCCATTCCAATTTGACTATCCTCCCGCATTCAGGGCATCGTACCTTCAAGACTACGCGCCCTCCTGCGGTGGCAATAATATCGCATATCCGTCCTTTGCAAGCGGGGCATCTGACCATACACATACCGTATACCTCCACAGCCTGTTTTGGATGACAAAGCCATGTTATGCACTCAGCATAAAATGTCCCATCGGTGGAAATTACCAAAAATTTCCATTGCCTGTTACCAGTATGGCCCGGAATGCCGCCCCTTAATCACGGAATGCATAAAAAAACAGCAGAATCACCTCCGCCGTTTTTTCCTCTCATATATGCCCGCCTCTATCCCTTCCGGGCCGAAGTGCAGCCTTACCAGTTTTCCGCAGTGCTGGCATTTGATCTCAAGGACCGTCCACTCCGTCTCTGTTCCCTCATCGTCCAAAATGCGCCGCCTGCATTTGGGGTTGGGGCATCTGATCATTTCCATCTGCCACCGCCTCCTTTACTCCACTCCGGCCAGTAACCGGCCTTATTTTCCGCCTCCCCGCACTGATATGTAACGAGGGAACCAGACATGAAGTGTTCCTGCTTGGTTCCCTTTTATCGTTTGTGCTTTATTGGTTTTCTTCGCGTGGTGCTTTTGGTCTTCCTGAAACCGGAAAAGTCTGCCCATCTAGCTCTATTTCCTGCTATCACATTAAGAATCAAGAGATTCCAGCAATTCTGTTATTTTTTCGCCAAGTTCAGGAGCAGGCATATATATCCCCTGATATGTCTGTTCAACGTACTCTTTTCCATTCTTCTCATAAAAAAGAACTGTTTTTACCGAGCCATCAGAACAGTAAAAATTTATAGTTATATACTCTTTAACATTTGGGTCTTCATTTATACTTGGTTGGCTTGTTGATTCCATATCTGTCAAAATAGCCATAAAATCTTCCATCCATTGTTCATCAATAGAAGTAGCAGTTTTATCACCGCTTACAACAGAAATAGAAGTCAAATCTTCCACATCCGGCAAAACAATAGGGTCTGCTACTTTCTGTGAAGAACAGGCTGAAAGTAAAACAACGACTGTCAAACTTATAATATACAATGCTATTCTTTTCTTCATATAAATATCCTCTTTTCTAATCTTCCAATCATAACTTATGCCCTCGCGTCAAACCCGCCCTGCATTTCCACCGCCCCGGCATTTATCTCCTGCCTTGCCGCATGGTACGCATCATAGTAGGCAGCCTTCAAAGCTCCGTGTACCTGCGTCTCCGCCTTCGACTCCTTCTCATGCCAGCCCACGCCCGCCGTGTAGGTCAGTACCTCGTCGCCGTTCCCGTCATACACATGGACGGCTCCAGACTGAAACTCCGCTTCATACGGCTCCCCGAACAGTATGCGCAGCCACCGCTCATCGGCTTCCCGTATTTCCTTCATATCCGCCATTTCCTGACTGACCTTCTCCATCAGCGCCGCCCTGTCCGGGGCGACTTTGGCGACCTCGCTTTTCCGCAGGGCGAGGAACTTATTCCCCATATAGACGCCCTGCGCCGCATCCTCCCTGGCATATCCGGCTATCTGCTCCCGGAGGGAATCAGACAGCTTCCATTCCTGTTTGGATGATGCTTTGGGGATGCCCATCTGATGGCTTTTTGCTATTCCTGTTATATCCATTTCAATCCTCCTGCTCGGTCAAAAATTGTGGATGCCTGCCCTCTACGGCTTTTGTCCATTCACATCTCATTTGAAATGTCAGGTTCTTTATTCAAACTCACCAACAATACTACCTTTTTGAATGATATGCTTTTCAGCCTTTTTCAAAAAAATTCTTTTCATAGAGTTGGCACTCATATTTATTTCACAATCTAAGGAATATATGGTAAAACGGTATGTATG
>Ga0137297_11844_pt1 | contig 11005 bp, 9 predicted proteins | sample RamsorincwithD2O_FD_97191 | JGI IMG/M metagenome (GOLD analysis project Ga0137297, IMG submission 97191) | Mouse cecal microbial communities from Vienna, Austria - Mucin amended with D2O | ecosystem: Host-associated > Mammals > Digestive system > Large intestine > Cecum | place: Austria: Vienna... | reverse complement strand
AAACAGCCCGTTTGCCGTAAGCACATTATTTAAACCCATCATCAGACCGCTGGCAACCAATGCCGGAATCAGAGGTACAAATACGTCAGACAGCGTTTTTACAAGACGCTGCAGTGGATTCATCTTCTGGGCAGCCGCCTGCTTTACCTCACTCTTGGTCGCTTCGGCAATCCCCCCTGTTTCTATGAAACGTTTGTAAACCTCATTTACGGTGCCGCTGCCGATAATAATCTGGAACTGGCCTCCATTGGCAAACTGGCCTTTCACCAGATCCACTTTCAGGATTCCGTCCACATCTGCCTTTGCCTCATCTTTCAAAACCAGCCTGAGTCTGGTTGCGCAGTGAGCGGCACTGATAATGTTTTCTTTTCCGCCAACCAGCTCCAAAAGCTCTTCGGCAGACGCCTGATAACGTTCTTCCTTTGTCATGATTCTTTCTTCCTCCTTCTGATTATATGATTTCATAGATAGCAGCTTCATAGGGACGCAGTTTCATCTGTTCCAGCCGGGTTTCAGATTCCTGTTCATAATTGGACAGGAGCACCCTGCCTTTTCCAGGGTAATCAAAACGTGCCGATTTCTCACAGAAATTACCTGCCACCAGCCACTTTTTCCCCTTCCATTCCCTTACATACGCAAAGACATGCTCATCCTCCGGGCAGAGCAGTTCAAAAGTCCCATAAATCAATATAGGCTCTTCTTTTCGGAGTCTGATCAGCTTTTTATAATAATAGAAAACGGAATTCTGATCCTTTAATGCCTCTTCTGCATTAATTTTTGTATAATTGGGATTTACCCTGCACCATGGTGTCCCTTCCGTAAATCCTGCACCTGGGCCGTTGTCCCACTGCATGGGTGTTCTCGCATTATCCCTTGACTTAGCGCAAAGGGATTTCATGATTTCTTCTTCGGGATATCCCATCTGCTTCCGTTCCCGGTACATATTGACAGACTCTACATCAAAAAAATCCTCAATACCTGAAAACGGATAGTTGGTCATCCCTATTTCTTCGCCCTGATAAATATAAGGCGTCCCCTTCATGCCATGAAGCACGGTTGCCAGCATCTTTGCGGATTCCACCCGGTACTCCTTATCATTCCCCCATCTGGAAACGATTCTTGGAAGGTCATGGCTGTTCCAGAAAAGACTGTTCCATCCTTTCCCTTCCAATGCCTTCTGCCATTTCGCAAACGCCTGTTTTAACTGTTTCAATTCCAGGGGCTTTAAATCCCACTTCTGTTCTCCCGGAACCTGATCCAGCAGCATCTGCTCAAACTGAAAAATCATATCCAGTTCCTTCCGCTCCGGATCCGAATATAAACTTCCATTCTCAATATCTGCTCCCCAGCATTCTCCCACAGTCATCAGGTCTTTTCCCCCGAATGTTTCCCTGTTCATTTCCTGGAGGTATTCATGCAGCTTCGGCCCGTTTTCTTTTATCTCCTGATCCGGGATTTTTCCAATGACATCAATCACATCCATCCGGAAACCGCCAATGCCCATATCAATCCAGAAATTCATCATGTTCCATATTTCTTTCCGCATCGCTTCATTTTCCCAGTTGAGATCCGGCTGCTTTTTATGATAGAAATGCAGATAATACTCCCCTGTTTCTTCCGAGTATTCCCATGCATTACCGCCAAAGCAGGATTCCAGTTCGTTAGGCGGACTGCCTTTTTTCCCTTCTCTCCAGATATAATAGTCCCTGTACGGATTGTCCTTCGATTTTTTCGCTTCCACAAACCAGGGATGCTCATCCGAAGTATGGTTCACGACAAGATCCATGATAATCCTAATACCACGATTTTCACATTCACGGATTAGAGTCTTCATATCCTCCATCGATCCGTACTCCGGTGATATTCCATAATAATCGGATATATCATAGCCATTATCCGCATTGGGAGAGACATAGACCGGACTGAGCCATATCACGTCGATCCCCAGTTCCTTCAGATACCACAATTTGGAGCGGATACCGTTAATATCTCCGATTCCATCGCCATTACTGTCACAGAAGCTTCGTGGATATATCTGATATACAACACTGCTTTTCCACCACTTTTCTTTCACTGTTCTTTTCACCTCTCTTGTTTTTCTTCGGTGATTTTAGTATACTGGAAAAGAAGCCCTGATTGCTTGCATAATTTTACTCAATAATAACACAAATTTATGATTTAGGAGTTGATACCCATGTCACAAGCTTATCATGAAGATAAAACCCACGGTACTTCTGTTTTTCCTTTACAGGTATATTCTCACCATGACAAAGACGGATTTTATTTTGTATCACAGCACTGGCACGAAGAACTGGAATGGGTATATGCAGAATATGGAATTCTTAATTTGACTATCCGCGGAAAATCCCTTGTCTTGAACCCAGGGGAATTCTGTTTTATCAATTCCGGAGAACTGCATGAAATTAAATCCGTAGGCGAGTCCCTTCACCATGCCGTTGTATTTAATCCCAGCTTTTTAGACTTTTCATTGTATGATGCCTGCCAGCATAATTTTATCCGGCCGATTACCAACGGAACACTGCTGTTTCCAACCTTCTGCTCCACGCTTTCACCCGATGACCATAAACAAGTCCTGCTCCATATGCAGGAAATTATCAAACTTTACCACACATTGCCCACCTGTGCCCTTTTAAGTATTAAGCTCCACATATTACACATGATTGAATTATTCTTTCAGGCGGATTATTTCTATAAGAATACGTTATCGCCCAAAGGAAAGGACTCCTTAAACAAATTAAAACAAGTGATTGAATATATTCACATCCATTACCCGGAATCAATCGCTTTGCAGACATTGGCTGAAATATGCTTTATGAGTCCCAATTATTTCTGCCACTATTTTAAACAGGAAATTGGAAAGACACCGATCGGTTTTATCAATGAATATAGAATAGAAAAAGCCTGCGAAATGCTGTCAGAATCAAAAGCGCCGATTTCTAATATCGCACTTTCTGTTGGATTTGATAATTTTAGTTACTTTATACGAAAATTTCGGGAATATAAAGGGGTTGCGCCGAATAAGTACCGTTCTCTCTGCTTGAAATAATATGAAGTCTGGCTGTGCCGTTTCTATCATCTCACAAAATCAGGCACACAGCCTCCCCCTCCGCATCCAGCCCTCAGTATCCGCTGTACACGCCGGCCCATTTTTCAAAAAATATACGGTTTTCCTCCCATATCTTCCCGTCCGCAAAGGAGGATTCCAGATCGCTGCCCATACCGGGGTATTCATATAAAACGGATTCGCTTTCATATCTGCTCTCTTTCCTTTTTATACCTCACTATAAAAGACTGTAAATTTCAAGTCAATGAAAATCCAGTGAAACTTTTTATCTGTCTGCAGCATCAAACATGATAGAAAGGCAAATGAGGAGGTGGTTACCTTGGTAATAGTTTCCGGGAAAAAAGAGAAAACCAGCAAGGAGTTGATAGAGCATATAATTTTAGAAAAATATAACCATTATTACCGCCTTGCCTTCAGTTATACGCATAATAAAGAGGACGCAAAGGATATTGTGCAGAACGGGGCATATAAGGCTTTAAGAAGTCACCATACCTTAAAAGATCTTCAGCTGGCGGAGACATGGCTGTATCGGATCATGCTCAATGAATGTTTTCAATATGTACGCCGGCCCAAACATATCTCATATGAACGGATACTGGATGAGGAAGACGCAAACTTGGGGAGTACGGAGGATACCTATGCCAACATAGATTTACAGAACGCCATCCATATGCTTCCTGAAAAAGATAAGGCGGTGATTATCCTAAAATATTTTGAGGATAAAAAGCTGGAAGAGATTTCCCATATCCTGGACGAAAATATCAGCACCGTTAAAAGCAGGCTGTACCGCGCCATGAAAAAGCTGCGGATGGTATTAGATGACAGACCAGCTTATGGCAATGACGACCAACATACCAAAAAGGCAGGTGGGACAAAGTGATGCACGATTTCGTTGAAAAAGAACTTCTGTTGTTAAAAAAGGAATATGAAAAACCGCAAATGTCACAGGCACAGTTTGAAGAGCTGCGCGCAAAAATGGAGGAAGCAAAGATGGCAGATAAAAAAGACAAGATAAAAAGAATACGAACCAGGGCCGCGTTAACAGCAGCCGCATTTGTGGGATTCTTTTTGCTCCTGCCAAACACATCTCCGGTTATTGCCCATGCAATGGAGCAAATACCGGTGCTGGGGAAATTAATTGAGGTGGTAACGTTCCGTGATTATGAATACGAATCAGACAGGAACCATGCGGATATCGAAGTTCCGGAAATTAAGGTGGAACTTGGCCTGCCGGAAGATCAGACTCTGGAAAATCTGGAGCGGACAACCGATGAAATAAACAGGGAGATCAAAAAGATTACGGACAGTCTCATAGAAGAGTTTGAGACCTATTTGGAGGAGGAGGAGGGCTATCAGGATATCCTGGTAAAAAGCGAAATCCTGACAGCAACCGCCGACTACTTTACATTAAAGCTCCTGTGTTATCAGGGCGCTGGCAGCGGTTACCAGTGGAATTATTACTATACCATTGATCTGAATACCGGAAAGCGCCTGCAGTTAAAAGATGTGTTTGCGGAAGGAGCCGATTATATTACGCCTATCAGCGAAGCAATCAAAGAACAGATGCAGGCACAGATGGATGCGGATGAAAATGTCTATTATTGGCTGGATGATGAGATTGAGGAGTGGAATTTTAAGTCTGTCACAGATGAGACATCGTTTTATATCAATGAAAACGGCAATGTTGTCATCGGATTCAATGAGGGCGATGTGGCTCCCATGTATATGGGGGCAGTGGAATTTGAAATACCTGGGGATGTATTGAACGATATCAGAAAGTGATGTAAGGAAGGGGCGGTCCTCCCGCCCCTTTGCCTGCGGTATTTGCCGACGGCGCGTTCTACTATCGATGTAATACGCTCTCTCCATCATCTGTTCCCATCATATCCAATCCATGGCTTGTAGTTCTTGGTAAATCATTTATAAAAGCTTATGATTCTGATCCTCAGCTGCCATCAGTGCCACTAAAAGCTCCACTGATTTCTTTCTCCCAAAAACATCCGTATTGAGACAAAGATCATAAGCCTCCTTCCTTCCCCATGGCCTCTCACTTAAAGCATTATGGTAGATTCTCCTCCTGTGATCTTCCCTCTCAATGGCTTTATCCAATTCCTCCGCCGTTTCCAGATCCTTGTAAATGGCAGCAGTCCTTGCCCTCTCCCGCTTCTCCTGCTGGTCCATGGCATAGAACAGGATGCTGACACATTGAAATCCCTCTGGCTCAATCCGTTCCTTAATCCCACATTCATGGATGAGACACGGCCCATCTTTAAGAGCCTGCCCAATGGCCTGCTGATACAGCCGGGACACGCGCTCAAAATCCGAATCCTTCTTTAAATCTTCTTCTGTTATCTCAGTATCCCCAAGCACCTTATCATACCGGGCCACAAGCTCCCTCTCCTCCGGCCCAAGAAGACTCATAAGCTTCTCCGCGTCATAGTAAGTATATCCGCCTCTTTCACATGCCTTTACGGCGATCATCCGTCCCATGCTGCAGTACTCACTGTCAAGAACGATACAGTCCGGCCTGTCAAACCGTTTCTGAAACGCAGCCTTTTTCTGAGCCTCATCCCAAAATTCCTTTGAATGTACATCCTCTCTCATAAAATCCTCCTTCTCTACATAAGACATCAAACAGATACAGAACCAAATGGTGGAAACCCTTTGGGATTTCGCCTTCGCGGCAATCCGAAGCAGGGTCGGCAAAGAGGCAAATGCGCCCTGGGCGATCTCCTTGGTAGTCATGTCCTTTATATCCTGTTTCCTGATATTTATTCTATTATATCATTTATCTCAAAAAATCATAGTCAAACCTTCAAGCCCTATGTTATTCTCCGTGGCTTATTGAGATATGCAGTCATTGGAGTTTTCGTTTTACATCATAGTATCATCACGTAAAGCCTCCGCCAGGCTGACCTTCAGTATCTTTCTCCCACCGAGGTAATATGCCAATGCCACAAATGCAAAGACAGCTGAAACAAACGCCAAAATCGGCGCTATCGGAGCCGCTTTAATAAATTCCATAGGATCTAAGTAGCTTGCCCTTATCATGAATGCCACAGCCACTATTGTCAGTGCCGATGTGACAAGCAGCGGACGTCCGACAATCATCAAAGCCTCTATGCAGAACATCTTCCGTATCCCTTCCGGTGTAAGCCCAACAGACATATACCGGGCAAATTCCCGTTTCCTTTGACGCAGGAAACCAAGGGTATGAGAAAACACATGGGCAATCCCAATGATTGCAAGCAGGACGCAAAACGCACCTAATATCAGTTCATACCCCTCTATCATTTTATCGTTGTCTTCTCTTTCCTGAATACGATTCTCACTCTCTATTTCATATTCCGATCCGATTATCTGCGCTATTTCATTTTCCAGCCCATTCAATATATCCACTTCTGTCCTGTCATTTGCCAACACCCGGACATAAGTATCCTGCTCCGCCCCGCCTATCTGCCCTCCGATTTCTTTCCACAAGGACAAAGGCATAAATTGTACCAGAGGACAGCCGGATTTCCCGTATTCTTCCCGCAGGAGCGGATATTCCTCTGTACAGGCCAGCACCGGGAGCTCTACCGTGTTTTCGTCTCCTTTTTCAGCAGCGTTATTCAAAACAACTGCTTCCATATCTTCTTTTACATAAGGAATGTATTCCGGATAACGAAAATTACTGTTAACGCTGTCCCATATCCGATTTAAGACGATTGTCCCATCCATACGGGAAGCTATTCCTATCTGTCCGCAGAATTCACCAAAACTCTCGTCATCCAATATAAAGATGGGAGCCTCTATCTGAAACAAGCCCTTGTCATAAAATGCTGCATCTCCCAAAAACACTTCCAAACCACCCAATGCCAGCAGTTCCTTACTTTGTGCATCCTGCGGCAATATACATACTGCCTCTGCCTTTTGGTAAACAACACTGCTGTCCGCTTTAGGCAGTCCCCGAAGTTCATTTATCAGCCCAAAATCCTCTATATGGGTATCCTTTACAGTTGCCATGACATCCCATGTGTGCTGATACCGGAAAGTGTCCAAAAGCACTGCATTATCATATAACCCAGAAAGGCCAGCATTAACGACAAAGATGTGGTACGCAGAGCCTTTTTCTGAGCCTTTAATGCATTTCCGGCCATTTCCCCCTCTATTCCGAACAGCGCAGACAAAACGGGAGAATGCTTTTTCTTTTTTAGCTGCAATTCATCCGTTCCACGGATTGATTCAAGCGGAGTCAGCCTGCTCAGTTTTCTCGCCGGAAGCCATGCAGAAACAAGCACTGTAAAAATAGACAAAAAAAGGATAAGGAGCAGAATAACGGGATGGCAGCTAAAGGATGCCTGCCTTCCTCCCACAAAATTCGCCACGAAAGCGTTCATTCCCCAAACCGTGCCAAAGCTGAAAATAATTCCCAACAAGATCCCTGCCATAATCGGTACAATAGACAGAAAGAGTGCCTCCTGTACCAGACATGTCCGGATCTGCCCCGGCGTAGCCCCGATGCTTGAAAAAATCCCAAACTGATGAACCCTGCTGTTCATAGATGTAGCAAATGAATTATGGATTACCAGTATCAAAGAAACACACACAATCATCACTATCGCCAGATATGCCGGCATCAGGAGTCTCGGCATATTGTCACCCGGAATACGGACAAAATACAACGATAAAAGCTGATAATTATAATTAGCCGCATCTTCTGTAAGTCCCAGAATATTTACGAGGGCGGTCATATCCTGATAGACTGTCCTTTTGTTATAAAAATACACATCTGCCACAGTCCCCTGTTCCCCGGACAGTTCTTCATTGACTACCGCTTTTTCCACATTGGCAAAATTATTGATAACTGCCAGTTCGTCTTCGCTGATTTTCCCGGTAATACGGCCATGCCAACTGCCATCCTCCAATTTTGTCCCTTCAATGCTGTCCAGCCAGAAATTATAAAACAGACAACAGAGAAAAGAGAGAAACAAAGCGGCAATAAAAGATGCTGCTATAATAGATATACCGGATGCCCGGTTATTTTTTATATAATCAATTGAATAATTTTTCCACATACCGCCAATCGCTGTCATGTTTTTATGACAACGATTTACCTCCCTTCTTCTCATCGCTGATAATCTGCCCATCTTCTATGGTCACAATGCGGTCTGCCTCCAGCGCAATCTTTTCGTCATGAGTGATCAGCAAAATGGTCTGCTTCAGATTACGGTTCGATAGTTTCAGCAAATCAATGATCTCTCTTGAATTTTTCTGATCTAGATTTCCGGTGGGTTCATCTGCCAGGAGAAGAGCCGGACGGTATATCAAAGACCTGGCAATCGCAGCCCGCTGCTGCTGGCCTCCTGATAACTGGTTGGGGAGCGATTCCAGTTTATCAGCGATGCCCAAAGAGCTGACTACCTGTTCAAAATATTCCTGGTTCGGTTTTTTCTTATCCAATAACAGGGGCATAAGGATATTTTTCCGAATAGTAAGTGTCGGTATCAGATTATAAAACTGATAAACCAGCCCCACCTTTCTACGCCTGAAAATAGCTGCCCCGGTTTGATTCAGAGCAGAAATATCGGTTCCTTCAATGATGACCTTTCCCTCAGTAGGCTTATCCACAGAACCAAGAATGTGCAACAATGTGGATTTTCCAGATCCTGAGGCCCCTACGATTGCCACAAACTCCCCTTTTTCCACTGACAGATCTACTTTTTGCAGAGCCGCAACCCTGTTGTTTCCAGTACCGTATATCTTTTTAATCCCTTCGCATCTTAAAATCTCCATGCCTTCATTTCCTCCTGTCATGAATTGTACATTGCTTATAATTTTATTATAGCAAAGTTAAGTGACAACTCAGTGACTGTAAAAGCGGATTTCAAAACACGCCCCGGCATTTATAAGATTTCGTGCTGTAATGGTTCCATTCTGCTCCTCTATGATCGCTTTGGAAAGCGCCAGGCCGATCCCTATGCCATCCCCTTTCATCTTCCGCCCCCGATAAAACCGTTCAAAAAGGTGTGGAATGTCCTCTTTTGCAAATCCGGCTCCTGTATCCCAAATCCTGATCTGTGTATAAAGCGGATTCTGTTCATAGGAACAGTGGACAGTTCCTCCCGGCGGCGTATGTTCCATGCAGTCTTTCAGAATATTCATAATTGCCTCCATTGTCCACTCCATGTCCGCACGAATCAGCATTTCACCCGACTCCGGTATATCCACAAAGACATCTGCCCTTAAAAGCATTTCCTGCATATTGTCAGCCGCAAGCATGAGAATTGTGAAAACATCAACCTCTTCCCTTTTCAGGGACAAAGTCCCCGCATCAATACGTGACAGCAGTAATAATGCATCTTCTAAATGTGTCATATGGGAAATTTGCCTGCGTATCTGCTCCAAATGGATTGGAGATGGATTGTCCTGCATCATCTGAACAGACAGGGAAATAGAAATAACGGGTGTTTTGATCTGATGGGCGATATTATAAAGATTATCCGCAAAATTATTTTTAGCCTGAACTGCCGCATCCCTCGTCTGATGCAATTCAGTCACTGTCTTATAGATTTCATCCTGCAATTTAGAAAAGTCGTCTTCGCCTGCCTGAAGAAGAGTGCCGCAATATCCCATATTTACCTTTTCCAGATATTCCGTCAGCATTTTTATGCGCGCAATCTCTTTTTGCCGCCAGAACAGACATGTACTAAAAAATAACAATATCCCTGCAAGAAAGCCCACAGCAAGAAAAAATGTACTATGCATTCTGGATGGGTTCCAAAGGTCTGACGGTCTGTATCCATATATTAAAATAATATTTTCTTCCGGTAAAACAGACGTTCCATATTTATATTCTTTAATAGCCTCCAGTACTGTCTGCTCTGCCTCCGGCTGCTTTTCTATAATTTTCTGGCAGATCCCGCCTAATGCCTCTATATGAGCATGACTATAATAATCTGCCCAAAACATGGAAGTGGCTGAAACTGCAATCAGACTTACAGAAAAGACAAACCCTGCCAAAACAATCAAACCTTTTTTTCCACTCATTCCGGCTCCTCCATTCGGTAGCCTACGCTCCTGACCGTTTTCAGACAGACCGGCTGATGCAGCTTTTCACGCAGGCGTTTCATGGTAACAGTAAGTGTATTGTCATTCACATAGTTCCCGCAGCTATCCCAGATTTCTTCCAATAACTTCCTCCGTGTGACGGTTTTTCCTTTGTTTTGCAGCAGATACAAAAGCAGCTGATATTCTGACGGGCTTAAACCGATTTCTTCAGTACCGTTATAAACTGACTTTTTTTTCAAGTCAATGGATAGCGAACCACAGGATAAGTATTGTCTGGAGGCATCTCCTGTTCTTCGCAGCAAAGCCTTTATGTGCGAAAGTAACACCTCCAGTTCAAAAGGTTTTACTATATAGTCATCCGCACCATTCTCAAATCCGGAAACGATGTCACAGGAATCACCGCGGACCGTAAGAAAAATCACAGGCAGTTCTTTCCATTTCAAACGAATCCATTGCACCAGCAGGTTCCCACTGCCATCCGGCATATTCCAGTCTACCAGAACAAGCGTCGGACACATACCGGCTAAGGCTTCTTTTGCACTGGCAACCGTAGAAAAAACCGAAACTTTATAGCCCTGCTGTCCAAGAAATTCTTTCACCGCACAGGATATGTCTGCATCATCTTCCACATAATATATCTCCATCATTTTTTCCCTGCTTCCTTTCTGTTATGTACACTAATTTTTACTACCTTATCCTATACTGCAATCCCATTCCTATATTTCTTTCCGTCCCGTCTGCTTTGCTGATTTTCATTGTCATAATCTTGTCTCTCTTCGATATAAATATTCGCCCCCCCTCTTTGCACTTCTATAGATTTATGTTATATATCGCCACTCCCCTAAAAAAGATTTAGCAAACTCAACAATT
>Ga0137297_11841_pt1 | contig 11018 bp, 12 predicted proteins | sample RamsorincwithD2O_FD_97191 | JGI IMG/M metagenome (GOLD analysis project Ga0137297, IMG submission 97191) | Mouse cecal microbial communities from Vienna, Austria - Mucin amended with D2O | ecosystem: Host-associated > Mammals > Digestive system > Large intestine > Cecum | place: Austria: Vienna... | reverse complement strand
GCGGAGGTAAGGGGAGAGCAGGTTTATTTTTATTTTCATGGAGCCATGAAGGGAAAGAAACTGGATCTGATTGCCAAAGATAATCGTGCTGCCTTTGAGATGGATTGTGACCACAGGATTGTTCTTGACAAGGAGCAACGAGGCTGTAGCTGTACCATGGGGTATGCAAGTGTCATGGGCCATGGAACCATAGAAATAGTGCCTGAGGAGGAGAAGGAGGATGCCCTGAGGATTTTAATGAGGCAGTATCATGGAGAAGCATTCTCATTTCATAAGGATGTCCTGAAACATACGGTGGTTCTGAAAATGACAGTGTTGGATATGACGGGGAAGAGGAATAGGATTAGTTAATTGTAGGAGCGGTATGCCCACCTTATGCTTCTTCATTCAATCGTTGATTTTCAAGAGAATGCCCATGTGAACCGGCCGTGTATCTTTGACCGGGGGATACCGGATATTCTGGGGTACAGCCGTCTGGTAAATATTCCGGTTTCGCCCATGTTCTGGGAGGCAGTAAGGGGTTACAGGTATCACAAGAGGGTGTATCTGTTTCCTTTTTGGGAGGAGATCTATGTCAATGACGGGGAGAGACGGCAGGACATGGACGAGGCCCGGAATACCTGCCGGATGATGAAGCAGGTGTATACGGAACTGGGGTATGAGGTTGTGGAGGCGCCTTTTCTGCCTCCCAAACAGCGGGCGGAGTGGATTTTGGAGGATATGAAGAAAAGATTGTCTTAATGGGAGATTGTGGAAAAAGGAATTGAACCCATCCATCACTTGTGATAGAATGAAACTGTAACTGTTTGGAAACAGGATACGTCTTAGATCGGGACTGGAGGAATAAAGAGATGAAAAAATTTGATGGAAAGAGCTTTGCGGCAGGGGTTATATTTGGAACATTGGGGATCTCAACGGCATTTGCCGCCACAGGGATTAAGTCTGCAGTTTTGAGTGATACGGTGATGACACTTAATGGGGCTTCTCTGTCTCTTGGGAAGTCTTTGGTTTCTATTACTATGGAAGGGGAGCAGGCTGCCTGCTTATATGTGCCGGCGGATGAGGCGTTTAAGAAGCTAGGGTATGGAGTTTCCTATGATATGGAAAAGAATACCTTGAATTTGATTCCAGGCGGTGGTTCCCAGGCCGTGGCCGGCAGCAGTGTTTCCGGCGATGTGGTTATGGATTTGGCCAACCATGCCAATCAGCGGAATATTGCCGAGTCCGGTTCCTTTCAGGTGGAGAGGGATCAGATTTTGGTCATAAGTGTGACCTCCGATCTTAAGGGAGGGGCAGTTGACCTATTTTTGTTTGACCCCAGCGGGAAGGAGCAGCGTATTACAATCGGCTCCTCTGACATGACAAAGGAGATTCCTCTGGAAAAGGGAAACTGGCAGTATAATTGTTCCGGAATGTTTAAAGAGGGCGGAAACGTAAGGATTGTAGGTACGATTAAGTAAAGCCTTGATGGGAAGTGGATTGGAAGCATTGGTTTTAGATTGGAAACAGGTAGCTGTCTGGAGAGGCAGCTACTTCATTTTATCTCATAGATTCGGCGCATGGAAATGATGGATGAGCCGCCAGGGATGGCGCTGATTCAGACTATACTTTAAGGAGGAAATAATTATGAGGAAGCGGGAAAGGATTTCTCCGATTAAGCTGTCCGATTCTCAGAGAGAGAAGCTTAAGGAGGAGATCGCAGCGTTTTATCTGGACATGCGGGGAGAAGAGATAGGGATGATTGAACAGATTCAATTAATGGAGCTGTTTGAGGAGAGAATGGCGCCTATTGTGTACAACCGAGCTCTTGATGACGCGAAGCGATGGTTTGGCCAGGCTATGGAGAATGTGGAGTCGGATTATTATGGGCTGTATAAGCATGAGGATTGAGAGGGAGTCAAAGTGAGCGAGGAATGTATTGTATGCAGGGAACCCCTTGAGTATCTTGAGACAGGGGAGATTATGGAGTGTTATGTGTGTCATAAAAAAGAGATGACCAGGGCCAGGTGTGTGAAGGGGCATTATGTGTGTGACGAGTGTCACAGGAGGGGCGTGGACGGAATCCTTGGCCTGTGTCTGAGGGAGAGTTCCAAAGACCCTGTTTTTTTGCTTGAGCAGATGATGAAAGAGGAGTTCTGTCACATGCACGGGCCGGAACATCATGTTATGGTGGGAGCGGTGCTTCTGACAGCTTACCGAAACGCGGGAGGAGAGGTGGACTTGTATCCGGCCCTGGTGGAGATGATAAACCGGGGAAGGGAGGTTCCCGGAGGAGTGTGCGGTTTTTGGGGCGCCTGCGGGGCAGGAATCAGCACGGGTATTTTTGTGTCCATTATTTCCGGCTCCACGCCTTTGACAGCGGAGCCCTTTGGTCTTTCTAATTTAATGACATCCAAGGCACTGGAGGAGATCGGAAGGCTGGGAGGGCCCCGATGCTGCAAGCGGGATTCCTATTTGTCTGTGTTGGCAGCAGTTGATTTTGTGAGGGTTCATTTTGGGATTGAAATGGAAAGGCCTAAGGTGATGTGCAGCCGGGCAGGACAGAATCAACAGTGTATCGGGAAGAGATGTCCTTTTGGAGCTGCCCACCAATAAGGAGAAGGCAGAGAAACAGAAGAGGAATGGAGGAGGAATCGTGGTTGATGAAATGATCCGCTATGGGACGATGGAGGATTTGGGACTGCTTGGGAGGTATGACACTCATATTTCAGAGGAGGAGCTTAGGAATGCCGTTGATCAGAAACGAGTCCTTATCATGTATGCGGGACAAAGGTTTGTGGGATGGCTGCGGTATCATTTGTTCTGGGATCAGATTCCCTTCCTGAGCATGGTTTATTTTCTGGAGGGTGAGAGAAGAAAGGGATATGGGAGAAGCCTGGTTGAGTTTTGGGAGGGGGAGATGAGAGGGAGGAAGTATGATAGGGTGCTGACTTCTACCCTGTCCAGTGAGGAGGCTCAGCATTTTTACAGGAACATGGGGTATGTGGATTGTGGTTCTCTGCTGCTGCCGGGAGAGCCCCTGGAGATTATTCTGCAGAAGGAGCTTGTAGGGAGATGAAGGATTTTGTGAGAGGGGATTTGCTTTTTTCTCTGTGCGGACTGAATTGTGGCCTGTGTCCCATGAAGGTGAGCGGCCATTGTCCTGGCTGCGGAGGAGGGCCTGGGAATCAGCCCTGTAGGATTGCTTGCATATGAGCGTGATTCGTTGTATGATAGAGGAAATATAACATGGCCGAGGAGGAGAATTGAAGTGACTTGTAAGGAGGCAGAAAGTCTGGTTATGGATTATATCCGCCATGACATGGATGTACAGACCATGGAGGAGTTTTTGGAGCATATTGACGGATGTGAGAACTGCCAGGAGGAGCTGGAGATCTATTATACAGTGGAGGCAGGTATCCGTCAGCTGGACGCGGATACGGACACAGACCGCTACAATATAAAGGGGGATATGGAGGCGGATCTTATGGCCTCCAGGCAGCATATCTATAATATACGCTTTTTGAGCGTGCTCCGATACGCAGCCAACACGCTGATTGTCATGAGTTTGGTAGTCATGCTCCTCCTCCAGGCCCGAATCTGGCGGCAAACCGGAATTTTTTAGAGGATAATAGAGGAGGATTATGGATTTTCGGAGTTTGATTCAATCTGAGGAGTATCATTTTTTGCGGACCAACAGGCGCCTTGGAAAGAGGATTATGGTTCTGGGGCCTGGGGGGAGTTATGCTTATGGAACCAATTATGAAGGAAGTGATATTGATATCCGGGGGATTACGCTGAATTTGCCTTCAGATCTTCTGGGGCTGACAAGATTTGAGCAGTATGAGGATCAAAAGACGGATACGGTGATCTATTCCTTTAACAAAATGGTGGGGCTGCTTCTGGAGTGCAACCCCAACACCTGTGAGATTCTTGGTCTGGACCGGAACGAGTATTTGATTTTGTCGGATTTGGGAGAGGAGCTTCTGGATAATCGGAAGCTTTTTTTGTCAAAGAGAGCGGCAAAATCCTTTGGAGGCTATGCGGGAGCCCAGCTACGGCGCCTTCAGAATGCCATTGCCAGGGATTCCATGTCCCAGCAGGAGAAGGAGAGGCATATTCTGACCTCTGTGAAGAATGCTCTGGAGGATTTTGAGCGGCGCTATGGTTCTTTTGAGAAGGGGAGTATCCGGCTGTATATTGACAGAGCGGAGAATCCTCTGCTGGAGACGGAGATTTTTGTGGATGCGGATTACCGGCACCTTCCCCTTCGGGATTACGAGCACATGTGGGCAGGTATGCACAATGTGGTAAAGGATTATGAGAAGATCGGAAAAAGGAATAAAAAGAAGGATGAGAATCATTTGAATAAGCATGCCATGCATTTGATCCGGCTGTTTATGATGGGAATCAATATCCTGGAGAAAGGGGAAATCTGTACTCGGAGAAAAGGGAAGGAGCTGGAGCTTCTGCTTCGGATTCGGTCAGGCGGGTTCTTGAGGGAGGATGGAACATTTGACAGGGAGTTTTATGATATTCTGGAGGATTATGAGAGAAGGATTGAGAGGGCGGCGAGGGAGAGTGTGCTGCCTGACAACCCGGATATGGAGCGGGTGGAGATTTTTGTAGAGTCTGTGAACCGAAGAGCTATTGAAGTGCTGGAACAGAGTCGTGAGTAGAGATGTGTAGGGAAGAATGAGGACAGGAACAATGGGTGAGGGAAGAAGAGCCGGCGAAACGACAGCCATGGCAGGAGAGGCTGTGGGAACAACAAATGCGGCAACAATGGAGGACACAACCATAGCCCGGGAGATTCGGAGGAAGCTTCGGGAGATTGAGGAGAAAGAAAAGGTTCGGATTTTGTATGCAGTGGAATCGGGAAGCCGCGCATGGGGTTTTGCTTCTCCTGACAGCGATTATGATGTGCGTTTCATCTATGTGAGAACTTTGGAGGATTATCTTGGCCTGGAACAAAAACGGGATGTGATTGAGTGGCAGCTGGATGAGGTGTTTGATATGAACGGCTGGGATATCAGGAAGGCGCTGGCCCAGTTCCGCAAGAGTAATGCCGCCGTGTTTGAGTGGAGTAATTCGCCGATTGTGTACTGGGAGAGGGAGGAATGGAAAAAGGTTTATGAGACGGCAGAAGAATATTTTCGGGTGAAGCCGGCTCTGTATCAATATTATGGGGTGGCCAAAAGTACCTGCTGCCAGTTTCTTTTGGGGGATGAGGTAAGGTACAAGAAGTATTTTTATGCTTTGCGGCCCCTTTTGGCCTGCCGTTATATCTGGGATCATAAATGTGCTCCGCCTATTGTCTTTGACCAGCTGATGAAGACGGAGCTTGATTCGGAGCTTCGCCGGGAGATTGAGGAATTGGTGGATAGAAAAAGGGGAACTATGGAGGGAGAGAGGAATCTTCCGATCCCCGGGATTTTAAGGTTTATCGAGGAGGAGCTTTCGGTGTGGAGAGAGCGGATTGGGGGACTTCCTGAGGAAAGGTATGGGGACTGGAAAGAACTTAATCAGGTATTTCTCAGTCTGGTAAAGGGAATATGGGAAAATGAATAGAAAATGACAGAGAGCAGGAGGGCAGATCATGAAGAATAAACTGGTATTGATTGATGGCCACAGTATCTTAAATCGGGCGTTTTACGGGGTGCCGGAGCTGACCAGCTCGGAGGGGCTTCACACCAACGGAGTCTTCGGTTTTTTAAATATTATGTTTAAGATTCTTGATGAGGAAGAGGCGGACCATTTAGCGGTGGCTTTTGACTTAAGCGAGCCTACCTTCCGCCACAAGATGTATGAAGGGTACAAAGGAACCAGAAAGCCTATGCCTCAGGAGCTGGTAGAGCAGGTGCCTCTCATGAAGGATGTGCTGGGGTCTATGGGGATTCCCATTATGACCTTGGCAGGGTATGAGGCAGATGATATTCTGGGAACTCTGGCCAAGAAAAATGCGGCGTCAGGAGTGGAGGTCTCCATCGTGTCTGGGGACCGGGATCTGCTGCAGCTGGCAGATGAGCATATTAAGATTCGGATTCCTAAGACCAGCAAGGGAACCACTGTGGTGAAGGACTATTATCCGGCAGATGTGAAGGCGGAGTACCAGGTGACCCCTTTGGAGTTTATTGACGTGAAGGCCCTTATGGGAGATCAGTCTGACAATATTCCGGGGGTTCCTTCTATTGGGGAGAAGACGGCTACCAATCTCATTGTGGCTTATGGGAGTATTGAGAATGCCTATGCCCATTTGTCAGAGATCAAGCCGCCCAGAGCCCAGAAGGCTTTAGGCGAGCACTATGACATGGCTCAGATGAGCAAGGAGCTGGCCACCATCTGTATTGATTGCCCTATTGAATTTTCTTATGAGGATATGGAGATAGGAAACTTGTATACTCAGGAAGCCTATGAGTATATGAAGCGGCTGGAGTTTAAATCGTTTCTGGCCAAATTTGATGCAGGGGGAATGAAGGCTCCCAAGGTGGAGGAGCATTTTAAAGTGGTCACGGATTTTGGGGAGGCGGAGGAGATTTTTGGAAGAGCCCGAAATGCAGAGAGGATCGGGTTTCAGCTGCTTATGGAGAACGGACAGGTCAGGGGGACGGCTCTCTTCATTTTCCAATAGTTCATTAATGTTCATGATCTCATTTCCCCGGCTTCACTCTGCCCTGTTTCCTTCTCCTGGCTTCCTCAATCATTCTCCGGCTGGAATCAATGCCAAGAATCTGTGCCGCACCTTGCTCCTTACAAAACCTGCAGTGCCAGCCGTAGCCGCACCCCAGATCCAGAACACATTTCCCTTCAAGAGGCGGAAACAAAGGCTTTAGCTGATGCCATTCCCCTGCCGCCTTCAACCCCTCCCTGCTCCGGGACATCTGGGCATATTGGCTGAAAAATGTCTCGTTGTCATATGTCTGATTCATCATTCATCTCCTTTTCTTTCCTTCTTTTATGCATTTGCCAGGAAATCCTTACCGGCAGGATTTCCTCCAAAATAGCCCCTCAGAAAACGCGATTCTCTCCAGAATCGCCTGAACACTCTCCGGCGGATTATACACCTCCATAGTCAAAGAATCCTTATGAAGCACCAGAAGCACATCCTCCTTAGGAAGCAGCAGATTTAAGGTATCAAGAGAATCATTCTCTTCAGAATCTTCGGAAGCCCCTGTCATCTGATCTATCCTGTGGTCTATCCATTCCGGCGAAGGACGGTCAATCCATTCCTCCTGCCACACAAACACATGATAGTAACACATAACCTTCAAAATCACGGCAGCAAACCTGTCCTTAAGAACCAGATATCTTTTGCTGTTAAGAAGATAATTCTCAACATCAAAGAACTGCCCGGACATTTCCCGTTCCACTGTCACCGGCAAAAAATCAATGATATAACAGGCTGTTTCCAATAACCTGTCGATTCTTTCTGTGTCCACTTGCCCCACTCCCTCCTATCCGTCTATACCAAAAAAAGGAGCTGCCCACTAATTCTTTAGTGCCACAGCTCCTTTCCCTTAATTCCACGTGATCTACTCCACGGAATTAACCGTAGTTGTTGTAAAAAGATTCATAATAATCTGAGCAGCCTGACCACGGCTGACCTGCATTTTGGGATCTAAAACCCCATTGCTAAAGCCGTTGGCAGCATTGTTTTTCATGGCCCAGTCCATAGCCTTCTGGACATCGCTGATCTGGCCGGCAGCCGCAGAATCAGACACCGTCACAGGCGAACCCTGATACTTCCAGAGCATGGTCACCAGCTGCTCACAAGTAACCCTGCTGTCCGGGCCGGATCCGTCCCGAATACCACGTACTGCCGCCCATTCCATGCTCTTCTCATACCAGGTGGCGCCGCCATCCGTCTGCGCTCCATCAAAACGAGCCAGGGCCGTGGCCGCCGCAGCATAAGTCATAGGCGCGTCGGGAGCAAAGGAAGTTTCTGTTGTGCCGTAGAACAGATCTCTGGCGGAGATAAATGACACGGCCTCCTCAAACCAAGCCCCGGAGGGGACATCCGAAAAGCTCTTGCTGTTATCCACAATTTTTATTGTGGCTCCATTGAGCAAAAATGCCACAATGCCTTTCTCTGTGGGAACAGAACCTTTAATTACACTGGTGGAGCCATCCCCATTAACCATAACTGCCACAGTACCTGCCGTAGGCAGAACCGTAGGAATCGCCACTTTTACCGACTCCTCTTTTGCGGTATGAACCGTAATAGCCGGAGCATCAGCCACATCTTTGACTACCCGAACAGATGAAATTGGCAGAGCCACGGCTTTGTTGTTCTGCTGAGCAGTATGAATCGCCTGATCGGATAATTTGGCTTCCATCTTTACCTTGTCGGCAGCATCCGTAGTAGTGGTAACCACAGAACCGTCTTTCTGTGTCTTGGTAATGACCAGGGAGCCATCGGATTCCCATCTTGCAGTAGTGGATACTGTGGAGCTTCCGGATTCCGGAGGCCTGCTGGATCCGCTGGATTCCTCAAAGCCGTCGCTGCTGTCGTCGGACCCGCCAAAATCATCGGAATCATCTGTTGCGGGTCTGTCATTGCCGCCGGAACCATCCGGATCCTTTTCGTCATCATCCGGGTCGGTCTTATCGTCGTTGTCTCCAGCATCGGGCTCAGGGTTGTCAGTGGACATGATTTTACCACAATTATCGCATTTGCCATCATTGTCTGCGTCCACATGGCCCGGGCAGAACTCATCATCTTCATCTCCGTCCTCATCGGGCAGGAAATCTCCCGGATCGTCAGGATCTGCGGCAAAGGGATCGTCGAAAACAACGTTGTACCTGATCTCTATGTTTTGCAGCGTAGGACGCAACTGTGGATTCAGCATTGCCTCCCATTCTTTCTCACTGCCGCCAAATTCTATGACGCCTAAAAAAGAGCACTGGGCAAATGCGAGTTCGCCGATACTCTGGACACTTGCCGGGATATACAGTTCAGGAAGCGCAGAGCAGGATTGGAACATGCCCGCAGTAATACTCTCGATTGTCTGAGGCAGTGTCACACTTTTCAAATTCCAGCACTGAGAGAACAAATTATCACCCATCGTCACATTACTGCTGCCGGGCATAAATCTTACACGAACCATAGCCGAACAACTCATGAATGCTCCTGCCCCCACTGAAGTAATACTTGAAGGAAAGTCAATGTAGGCCAAAGATGTACAGCCACGGAAGGCCTCGTCTCCGATGATTTCCACCCCTTCTGAAACAGTCGCAGAAGTCAGATTCGGACACTCATAGAAAGCATGGTTCCCAATAGACCCGACTGTTTCGGGAATCGTCACTGACACCAGAGAAGATTTACCGAATGCGTTCTGTCCGATAACCTCCACGCTGTCGGGGATATAAACGCTGAGAGCTTTGCTCTGATAAAAAGCATAATCCCCTATACTGGTAACCCCATCCTCAATGACGATGGTATAAAAGTCGTACTTGTGCCATGGTGAATTATCCAGTGAATAATTAGGCATATCTCCGCTTCCGGAGATGGTCAGCACTCCTCCCTTGGTCAGAGACCAGCTTAAGCCGTCAGCAGTCCCTTTTTGAACCTCTTTGTCAGCCTCAGGATTATCTGCCGGCATATGGTTCTCCGGATAACGGGTAATAATAAAGTCCGCGTTCTCAACCTCTGCCACACTCATGGCACGTCCCCAGTGGACAGTCTTGTTATAGTTCCCCTCAGCTACGATCACACCGCCAGCAGTCTTTTGGAGCACAATGACGCTATGACTATTGCCGTTGACACGCAGAATATCACCGACCTTTACGTCCTCAAATGTGAATTGGCCGTTTTCGATTGCCCTTGCAGGCAAAGTACCAAAGGCCTTGTCGCTGAGGATAAAGGTAAAGGCCATACAGCCAACCGCGCTTTTGGCACCGTAAATAGGGCCGCCCTTCCAGGTATAGGCGCTGCCAAGGCTGCCTTTTGTTCCAAAGGGCTCAAAATTCGTCCATATCATACCCTCGGGATATTTTTCCTTTAAGGAAATCATGTCCTCATAGGCTTTCTGGTAGGTGGGGACATTTCCCTGTGCCGCTAAAGCAATACGGTTCTTGGCACTGTAACCGCAGTCAACACATACGCCCTTATCATCATAGCTATGCTCTCCATAGCTATCCTTCTCACTGTCATCAGCCGCAGGACAGTCTTCTGCCTCGCACTCGTGCCAATGATAGGTTCCATCATAGACCCAATCCACAGACCAGCTATGGTGGTGAACGCCAGGTATGGGCTCTGCCGGCGGTTTCACCTCGGTTTTTTCGGGAGCCGCAGATGTTTCGTCTTTAATTTCCTCCTGGGTCTCCTCCACGGAACCTTCTTCGGTTTCCTCTCTTGTTCCCTCTTCGGTCTCATCCCCAGTTCCCTCTTCGCTTTCCTCCCTGGTCTCCTCTTGGGTTTCCGCTGCAGAACCTTGTTCAGTTCCTTCCTCGGTCTCTTCTTCGCTTTCCTCTACAGAGCCCTCCTCGGTTCCTTCCTCGGTCTCTTCTTCGCTTTCCTCTACAGAGCCTTCTTCAGTTCCTTCCTCGGTCTCCTCTTTGGATTCCTCCTCCGTTCCTTCTTCGGATTCTTCCCCGGTTTCTGAATCGGATTCTCCCTCTGTTCCTGACTCGGTTTCCTTCTCAGATTCCGATTCAGTCCCTTCCTCGGTTCCCTTTTCAGTTTCTTCTTCGCTCTCCTCCACATTCATGTCAAATGTGGACCTTGACTCGGCGTCCGCCGTTACGGCAGGCTGGGAATCCCGCTTTATTGATTCGGCCGCCGCCGTCATTCCCATAGAAGAGAACAGCATAGCAGAAGCCACAACCAATGAGAGTACCCGTTTCTGTTTCCGTTTCAACTTCGCTTATCCTCCTTTTTATTACATGTCATCAATGATATTATACATTAATAATCCAATTTTTAACAGACTGTTTTTATTTTCAGAATTTTTCTGATAATTGAGAAGTACAGTCCTATTTCCTGTATTTTTTCTCAATCACAAGAGAGTAGACCACCATGGCGCCAATACTCTCCGCCA
>Ga0137297_11593_pt2 | contig 11031 bp, 8 predicted proteins | sample RamsorincwithD2O_FD_97191 | JGI IMG/M metagenome (GOLD analysis project Ga0137297, IMG submission 97191) | Mouse cecal microbial communities from Vienna, Austria - Mucin amended with D2O | ecosystem: Host-associated > Mammals > Digestive system > Large intestine > Cecum | place: Austria: Vienna... | reverse complement strand
CTTCAACAGATCCTGCTGCTCGATGAAATGCAGTATTTCCGAAATCTTCTGCTTTCGATACGGCGGATCGAGAAAGACGAGATCAAAACGGCATTTGTTAACGGAAAGCTCCTGAAGAGCACGATGATAATCCATCTTCATACAAGTGCATTGATCATACACATCCAGACTTCGTATATTTTCCTTTATGATCTTCATCGCCAAACCGTGATGATCGCAAAACACAACATGCTCCATACCTCGCGACAAAGCTTCCAGACCCATTCCCCCACTGCCGCCAAACAGATCCAGCATGACACCGCCGTCAAAATAAGGACCGATACGGGAATATATCGCTTCCTTTATCTTATCCGCCGTCGGCCTTGTCTGATCTCCGGGAAGACTCTTTAAAACACGAGAACGATACGTTCCAGCAATAATTCTCATTTTTTTCTCCTTTTGTTGTATAAAACAAATATGAACGGGAATGATAAGAATGCATCTGGTAAGAAGATGCACCCCAATCTTTGTTTCTCCTCTTCCCTTTCTTAAAGAGTCCCAACCCCTAGGGACTCTTTTTTCTATTCTCCCTGACGGCGTATACGGGCAATGATCGACTGACATATCCCCAACGCCGCCATGATCGCCATCAATGAAGAACCGCCGCTGCTGATAAACAGCAACGGAACACCAGTAGCCGGAATCAATCCGCTGACCCCTCCCACATTCAATACAAAATGCGCAATGATGTACATAGCGGTACCCATCAGGATGATCTTATATCCTTCACTTTTGGTACGCAGAGCATAATGGACAAGACGCTGTACGATGACGATATAACCGATAACGATAAAAAGAAGTCCGAAGATCCCCAGCTCTTCAATAACGATAGAAAAGATAAAGTCATTATCCGCTTGTGTAAGAAAACCCATCTTACGCGTGGAATTGGCGATCCCTCTGCCGATAAAATTGGAATTGGCAATCCCGAACAGGCCATTGATCAGCTGTAACCCGGTTCCATACGGATTTAAAAAGGGATTGATGGAATTCTCGATGCGGACGGCGATATGACCTAGTCCCGGTACCATAGAAAATAAATGGATACCGATATCGCTCATCAAAAAAGTACCGAGACCCGCACCGACCATGATCAGCAGACACAGCCAGCGCTGCATCTTCTTTATATTGGGATGTGAGGGTATGAGAAAACAGACACCGCAGATAATGACCATGATCAGCAAGGTCCCATAATCCTTTTGAAATACAATAAAAGCAAAGAACATCAGGAAAAAGTAAACAGGGATCTTGACGATCGTCCAAAAATCAAAGTTGCGGCGACCGGCAATCTCGATATATACCGCCATGATGACGATCATAAATACCTTGACGAATTCACTCGGCTGCAAAGTGATTTGAAGTCCCGGAAAATTAATGCGGATCCATGCTCTGGATCCACCTTCCGCCGGTGTCAAAAGCGTTAGAATCAAACAGCCGATCAAGGCAAAGGCAATCGGATATGCCAGTTTTTTTGCTTTTAAAAGCGTAAAATTATTCGCCAGAAAGACCATGATGATATAAGCGGCGACGATAAACGCACTCTGCTTCAGCATTACTTTTAAAATGATCAGCTGGTCATCCTGCACATTTCCCAAATTGGTAGAAATGATCATCAGCGTACCGAACAGGATCATCAGCAAAGAAGAAAAATGCAGCCAAAAATCATATTTCTTCGGCATTTTCGCTGTCAGTTTCATATTGCCAATGCGCATCTTTCATCCTCCGCTTCTCTTCAATGGTGTATTAATGATATCATATTCATGCAATATTTTTAATAGAATTTATAAAAAGTCTTCCCTTCCCGTTAAAATATGTTTAAAATAAAATAGATGCGAAGGAGGTATCTCATGAAACTGAATTATCAGAATATCATAAAGGACGACAATTCTCTTTTAAGAGAAAAAAGTGAACCAGTGGCACTTCCTTTATCCGCAGAAAATCAGGAATTGCTTACAGCCATGCTGACATATGTCAAAGATTCCGTAGATCCTCAAAAATCACAAGAGGAAGATCTGCGGCCTGCCGTCGGCATCGCAGCGATACAGCTCGGCATCAGAAAACAGATGATCGCTGTAGCCATACAGGATGAAAACGGTGACTTTCTGGAATATGCGCTGGTAAACCCAAAGATCATATCGCATTCGGTTCAAAACTCCTATTTAAAAAACGGAGAAGGATGTCTGTCTGTGGAAAACATGCATGAAGGTTACGTATATCGTCATGCCAGAATTACCGTAAAGGCTTATGATCTGCTGCAAGAGAAAGAGATAACTTTGCGGGCAAAAGATTATCTGGCAATCGTGCTCCAGCATGAAATCGATCATTTAAGCGGTACTTTGTATTATGATCATATCGATAAAACGAATCCTTTTAAAGAAGACCCGGAAGCAGTGGTAATTGAATAACACTGCTTTTTTTTCATAAGAAGCAGATATGTTCACCAGCAGGAGCATTGACTTACCATATCGTTCGCTCCTCTCTTTCAGACATCCATATTCGTCCCTTTTTATATAATGCCAAAGACATTTCTTCCGAATTGCATAAAAAAGAGGTTATTTTGAGAAATATATGCTATAATAAGCAAAGAATGAGGTGTAAGAAAGGAGTTTATATGACAAACCATCGCGAAAGCAAAGGTACACCGAGAAACAATCATGGAAATTTGAAGAGCACATATAATCATATCGATCATAAAAAAACAGATACGCTGATTTTTGCATTGGGTGGATTAGGTGAAATCGGCAAAAACATGTACTGTATTGAACACGAGGATGAGATTTTGATCATCGATGCCGGTGTTCGTTTTCCTGAGGAAAATTTACTCGGAGTAGACTATGTAATCCCAGATTACGATTATCTGGTTAAAAATAAAAGCAAGAAGAAAACATTGATCATTACCCATGGACATGAGGATCATATCGGAGGTATCCCTTTCCTGTTAAAAACAGTAGAGGGAATACACAAGATCTATGCCGGAAGATTTGCCATATCGCTGATCAACCGCAAACTGGAAGAGCGCAAGATGCTGAGGAGCGTCAAACTCATAGAGATCAACGCGCAAAGCAGCATCAAGACAAAGCATTTTACCGTTGGCTTCTTTAACACGGTGCATTCCATTCCCGATTCTCTGGGAATCCTCATCAATACTCCAAACGGCCGCATCGTCGCTACCGGAGATTTCAAGTTTGATCTCACACCGGTCGGAACCAATGCTGACTATCAGGTAATGGCCTACATCGGTCAAATCGGAGTAACTCTTCTGATGAGCGATTCCACCAATTCCGGAGTAGAAGATTTTTCTATTTCTGAAAAAAAGGTTGCGGATATGATCATGGAGATTACGCGGCAGACGACCGGAAGGATGATCGTGGCAACCTTTGCCAGCAATGTCCACCGGGTCGCACAGATCTTAGATGCGGCCGTTTCCTGCGGACGCAAGGTCATCATCTTCGGAAGAAGCATGGAAAACGTAGTAGCGATCGGCCGTAAGACAGGCACGATCAAACTCAGTGATAAGCATTTCTTGACACCGGAGCAGCTGAACAGCACTCCAGCCGGTAAAATATGCATCGTCTGCACGGGATCACAAGGAGAACCGTTAGCAGCATTATCACGCATCGCTGCCGGTACGCATCGCTTTATCAAGCTGATCCCCGGAGATACGGTAGTGTTCTCCTCCTCCCCGATCCCCGGAAATACCGCCAGTGTCAATCAGGTCGTAAACAAGCTGTTCCGTGCCGGAGCAAACGTGCTGACCAAATCGGTATTGACGAATCTGCATACAACGGGACACGCTTCTCAAGAAGAACAGAAACTCATGCTGCAACTGATCAAGCCGAAATACTTTATGCCGGTTCACGGAGAGTATAAAATGCTCAAACAGCATAAGGAAACGGCAATGGAAACCGGTATTCCGGAAGAGAATATCTTCACATGCGCCAACGGCGATGTCCTGATCATGCGCAAGGAACAAGTATTCCAAAGCAAATACCGCATCAATGCGGACGATATTTACGTAGACGGAAATGATATCAGTGGCGTATCCACTGCTGTTCTAAAAGACCGTAAGATCTTATCTGATAACGGTTTGGTTTCGGTCATCGTCGCAATCGATTCCATGGAAAACAAAATTCTATGCAAACCAGTCATCGTTTCCCGCGGCTTTGTCTTCATCAAAGATTCGCATGGCCTTCTGAAAGAAGCAGAACAGATCGTCTATAATGCGTTAAAGCAGAAGATGGAGCAACGGACGACGTTTTCCGAGTTGAAAAATACCATCCGCGGCTCCTTAGAACCGTTCCTCTATAACATGACACACCGCAATCCGATCGTCATTCCGGTCATTCTGAATTCCAAAGCTGCCATGGCTGCCATGCAGCAAGCAAGAACGAATAAGACGCATGCTCATGCTTCCAGAAAAGCCAAAACAACACCGTCAGATTCTAAATAGAATCTGACTTTTTACTATATGTTTCATGTTGCTTTTATGATAAAATAATAAAATAATGAGGTGATGGCATGGTCAAAAAACTATTGAAGATCTTTTCCGTATTGTTGATCGTGACATTGATCATCGCCGGTATTTTCTTTTATTCCATCTATATATCTGTAGGACGCATAAATATCGATTATGGAACGTTGTCTTCCGAAAAGATACCTACAGATATGGACGGTGTTTCCATTGCCTTTTTTTCAGATATTCATTATGGAACGTTTATGGATCATGAACGGCTGCAATCTATGATCGAAAAAATCAAAAATACCCATCCGGATATCCTCATCTTCATCGGAGATGTATTCGATCATCCGGAAACCTCATCTCCTGATGAAGAAACCGTTCAAAAGATGATAGCTACATTGCGTTCGTTAGATGCACCCTTAGGAAAATTCGCTGTTTTAGGAGAACATGATGAAGTCAATGAAGACATCAAAACAATGGTAAAACAAATCTTATACCAAAGCGATTTTGAAGTGTTGGAAAACAGAAGTGTACGTCTGCGCAACGGCACCAATTCATCCATTACTCTGATCGGTATCGATTCCCTTATTAACGGAACTGTCGACATAGCTGCAGCATTCCATAATGTCAATGCTGAAGAATATAATATCCTGATCACGCATTGTCCGGATCTAGCCACATCCTCCGATCTGCCGCTCACATCGATCGATCTCATCGTAGCCGGTCATTCCCATGGCGGTCAGATCTATCTTCCTTTTATCGGTCCGATAAGTCCTATGGACGGAGCGAAAACTTACTATCACGGTTCCTATACCATCAACGATACACAGCTCGTCATAACAAACGGATTAGGTACTACCGGTATGGATATGCGTTTGTTCGCCCCTCCGCAGCTTACGTTTTACCGCCTTCACTCAAAAGCTCCAAAAGCGGAAGAATAAAGAAAAGAGCCGTCTCGGCTCTTTTTTATTTCCAAAGAGGCTGCGGATACTGCCCTTCCTCGAGCAATTTCCGAATTCCTTCTTTTACAATGGGCTTATCCTCCTGATACGTTACGCCATACCATTTATCCCTGCTGGAAAGCATATGAACTTCGATCTCTTCATTTCTCAGCATTCTTCCCACTTCTACAGGAATGAGATCTTCCGCCCCCATCGGATTTGCTAAAACATCCTCTGCAAAGAACTTCAAGAATCCCTCTTCTAAACGATCCAATACCGTTTCCTTAAATCCCCACATGTTCATGGAAACAAGAGAGTCTTTCGCCAGCGGTTCCCACTGTTCCCCATCCAGCGTATATTCGATAGCATCACCATGTACTTCAATTCGTTTCAATTCACGAACATTGGTAAGTCTGCCGTTTTGATAACTGCATACACCGCGGGCGACACTTCCATGAAGGCTGACTGTATTTTCTAAAATATATCCAACCATCGCATAAGACCGCTCCTCATCATTATGACACAAAAAATCATACAGACTTACAAATGCGCTCTTTCCGTAATAGTCATCTGCATTGATAACGGCAAACGGAGCATCAATGACATCTCTGCAGCAAAGAAGCGCATGCGATGTCCCCCATGGTTTTTTACGCCCATTTGGCAATGCACAGCCTGCAGGAAGTTTATCCAATTCCTGATATACATACACAACCTCGCAAAACTGACTTATCTTATTGCCTATCGCTTCTTTAAAGTCCTTTTCAATCTCCTTTTTAATGATGAATACGACTTTCTTAAATCCAGCCTGCAAAGCATCATATACGCTCAATTCCAATATGATCTCACCATTAGGGCCTATCGGATCGATCTGTTTCAATCCGCCATACCGACTGCCCATTCCCGCAGCCAAAACGACTAATATCGGTTCTTTCATAAAGATCTCCTTTCAAAAATAGGAATATATGTTTACAATTGTATTCTATATGATTTTCTGTTCGGTTTCAATATCGAAGAAATGGATTTTATCCATGTCTATCGTTAAAACAAGCTCATCTTTATACGATGTAGAAAAAGGTGCATAAACCATCGTATCTGTAGGATTCTCCCCGATCCTGCCATGCAGAATGCATTCATGTCCCAAGTATTCCACACTATGTACATGATACGAAAAACCGTCTTTTTTTAATATCGCTTCTCTTTCTATATGCAGATTTTCCGGACGGATACCGAGAAATATCACCTTTCCCTCATAAGGCCGCAATACCTTATGAACAGATGCAGGAAGATCGATATTTCTGCCGCATACGGACAATTTACGATCATGATACATCCCTTCTAAAAAATTCATTCCTACAGTCCCCATAAAATGTGCTGTAAATGTGTTAGCAGGTTCCTCATAGATCTCATCCGGTGTCCCGACTTGCATGATCCTGCCATTTTTCATGACTACGATACGCGATGCCATCGTCATCGCCTCCGTATGATCATGCGTGACATAAATTATCGTTGACTGCAGCTTCTCATGAAGCGCCATAATCTCCGAACGCATCTGTACACGCAGCCTTGCATCAAGACTACTGAGCGGTTCATCAAACAATAATATGCTGGCATTGCGGACGATCGCTCTTCCTAAAGCTACCCGCTGTTTCTGTCCGCCTGACAGCGTATTCGGCTTTTGCATCAGTAATTCGGAGATCTCGAGAATATCCGCCGTATCGCGTATACGACGATCGAGCTCCTGCAAAGGAAATTTTCCTCTCATCCCAATGCCGATATTATCATATACACTCAGATGCGGATAAAGGGCAGGCGTCTGAAATACCATGGCAAGATCCCGATCTTGCGGACGAACGCCCTTCATCGGCTGTCCGTGAATATACAACTTCCCACAACTGATTTCCTCTAATCCGGCAATCATCCGAAGCAACGTACTCTTTCCGCAGCCAGAAGGACCTACGATCACAATGAACTCTCCCTCTTCCACAGACAGCGAAAAATCCTGTACTGCCTGTATATGATTGGGATAACACTTACCGATCTTTTCTAACACCAATGCTGTCATGATACACTCTCGGTAAAGAAATCCATACTAGCCGCGAAGCACTGCATGAACATCCTTTTCCAAAGCAGAAAGGATCACCTGATGAACCTCATTGATCTCATCATCTTTCAATGTCCGCTGCGCAGATTGGAATGTAATAGATAAAGCGATGGATTTCTTCCCTTTTTCCACATGTTCACCGGTATATACGTCAAAGACCTCCACATCGGTAATAATATGTTCCTTATCAAGTTTTCCATGCCGTTCAATGCTATCCGCGATCTGCTGAACTTGAACATTTTCCTCTACCACAAAGGCGAGGTCACGGGTAATTGCAGGATACTTGGAAAGCGGCTTGAATTTCACCTTAGCTGCTTTATTTTTCAAAACGACATCCAACCGAAGTTCTGCCATTACCGTTTCTTTTGTAATGGAGTATTCCTTTGCCATCTGCGGATGGATCTTACCAATGATCCCAAGCACATCTTTTCCTAAATAGACGACCGCACTCTGATATGGATGGAAGTGCACCGTATCCAATGTATTCTCCTTAAACAGAATACGTTTTTTATCATATCCCAAATGTGCAAACAAGCTTTCCACAAGTCCTTTCACCGTATAAAAATCTGCGGTAAGCGCCAGCTTCTGCCAACGGTTTTTTTGGATATCGCCGTTCATAACGACAGCCAAACGTTCCTCTACCGCACTCTTGCCATATACATTGCTGATCTCAAACAAAGCAAGATCTTTTATAGAACGAGCTTGATTATAAGCCGCACTTTCCAGAAGGCTCGGCAAAATGGAACTGCGGACAAACCTGCGGTCTTCACTCATCGGCGAAGCCAGTGAAATCGCATCATCCAGCGGCATAACACCATCATGGATCAACCGCTCGGATACTAACGTATACGTCTCTGCCTCATGATACCCCAACGCTGTCAGCGTCGTACGCAGCTTTCTTCGCAGCTGCTGACGAGGATCCAAAGCACCGACGGTTGCCGGCATCGTCGGCATGGTGCTAGGCAGACGATCATAGCCGATAATACGAATGATCTCTTCCGCAATATCCGCTTCCATCATCAGATCTGTTCGATAACTCGGAATCACAACCTGAATTGCCTCACCTTTTTTTACCGGCTGCAAATCCAAGCGCTGCAATACGTCCATCACTTCTCCCTCTTCAAAATCAGTTCCTAAGAGCGTATTGATGTTCGTTAAGTCGATCGTAAAAGAAACCGGTTCATAATTATTGGTTCCGTATTGTACGGTCTCTTCCATATCCTTCGCATCTGCATATTCGATAAGCAGCTGTACTGCACGATCCATCGCCTTAAAAGTTGCCAGCGGTTCGATTCCTTTCTGATAACGAATGGATGCATCCGTACCGAGGTTCAGCCTGCGCGCTGTGTTGCGTATGCTAACATGATGAAATACAGCTGCTTCTATGATGATCCCTCTCGTTGTATCTTCGATCTTGGAGTCGTTCCCTCCCATGATACCCGCGATACCGATCGGTTTGCCCTCACTCGTAATGACAAGATCATCTTTTTCCAACTGATAATCCACCCCATCCAAAGCGGTATATACTTCCGTCATATGATCCTTAACGGTGATCTCCTGAGCCGGAAGCGCATCGATATCATAAAAATGCAGCGGCTGTCCGGTTTCCAGCATTACGATATTAGAAATATCGACCACATTATTGATCGATTTCATGCCTGCTGCATGCAGCAATTCCCGCATCCATCGCGGTGATTCCTTGATCGTAACGGAATTGATGACCTTACCGAGAAACAAGGGGCATTTATCCGTTGTAGAAGCAACTTTCAAGCGGCCTTTCACCCCTGTATCCGCCGCTCCATCACAAGAAGGAAGCGTAACTTTGCGGTTTAACACGGCTCCTGCTTCTTTTGCCATCGCCCATGCCGCCATACAATCATTGCGGTTCGGGGTCAGACCAACATCCATCACGGCATCATCCAAGCCTAAATAACCAAGCGGATCTTCACATCCGACCGGTGCATCTTCATCCAAAACTTCAATACCGTTTTTGCTTTCTTCACTGAGGCTGTGCGGATCCACACCCAATTCTACCAAAGAACAGATCATACCGTTGGAAGGCTGGGAACGGATAACGCTCGCCTTGATCTCTCCTCCTGGTAATCGAGCACCGACACGTGCCACGATGACCTTCTGTCCGGACGCCACATTAGGAGCTCCACAGACGATCTGTTCTACTGTGCTTCCTACATTTACCTGACATATATGCAGGTGATCGGAATCCGGATGTGCCTCACAGGAAAGCACTTCTCCAATTACCAGATGACTCCCCTCGCTCATACGAAAGATCCCCTCCACTTCAGAACCTGCCGCAGTGATCCGATCAGCGATCTCCTCGATAGTAAGGTCTTCTATATCCATGTATTGACTAAGCCATTTCTTACTGATGTTCATATGTATGCCTCCTATTCAAACCGAGTAAATGTCTTTAAAAAACGAATATCATTTGTATAGAAATGACGGATATCATCAATCCCATACTTCAGCATCGCAACTCGTTCTATACCTGCACCAAAAGCAAATCCCGAACATGTTTCAGGATCGTAACCGGCCATTTTCAAAACATTCGGATGTACCATTCCGGACCCCAAAATCTCGATCCATCCGGTTCCCTTACAGACACTGCAGCCCTTGCCATTGCATATATGGCAGCTGACATCTACCTCTACACTCGGTTCGGTAAATTGAAAATAGCTTGGACGAAAACGGATTTCACGAGCTTCACCGAACATTTTTTTAGCCATAAATTCCAATGTCCCTTTCAGATCGGACATCGTGATATGTTCTCCGACGACGAGTCCTTCTATCTGCGTAAACTGATGAGAATGCGTCGCATCATCATCATCCCGGCGATACACTTTCCCAGGGCATATGACCTTGACCGGCAACTTCGGTGCATATGCTTCCAGCTGCCTTGTCTGGATCGCCGTCGTATGCGTTCTCAATAATTCTTCCGCATTGATATAAAATGTATCCTGCATATCCCTTGCCGGATGATCCTGCGGAATATTGGCGCGTTCAAAATTATAAAGATCCAGTTCTACTTCCGGTCCCTCGGCTATCGTATAGCCAAGACCGATAAAAAGATCCTCGATCTCCTGCTGTACAACAGTCAAAGGATGCATCGTCCCCAAAGAAGGGCGATAGCCGCTCAACGTGATATCGATCTTCTCCTCTTCCATCTTTTCCAGCATTTCCTTCTGTTCCAGTTCTGCTCTTTTTTTCTCGATCGCATCTGCCAACAGCGACTTCACAGCATTTACCTGTTGTCCAAAAGCCGGACGCTCTTCTGCCGAAAGATCCTTCATCGTTTTCATAACTTCCTGAACAGGACCCTTTTTACCCAAATAAAGCACTCGCAGCTGCTGCAGTTCAGAAGCATTTGCACATGCATGGATTTTGGATAACCCCTCTTGCTGAATCATTTCTAGTTTTTCCATACTCATTTCCTTTCCCCAATACTAAAGTCGGAATACCACAAGAACGCTTCTTGT
>Ga0137297_11837_pt1 | contig 11033 bp, 7 predicted proteins | sample RamsorincwithD2O_FD_97191 | JGI IMG/M metagenome (GOLD analysis project Ga0137297, IMG submission 97191) | Mouse cecal microbial communities from Vienna, Austria - Mucin amended with D2O | ecosystem: Host-associated > Mammals > Digestive system > Large intestine > Cecum | place: Austria: Vienna... | reverse complement strand
TATTACCTAAACAACGTGGACAAGCTAAGGGGACAATTCCAATGCAACTCCATGCTAACGAGCTCGAGGTTATCCTTGAGAAACTCCAGCGTGATTTTCCGAGTTTTGCGAAGGTGGTTCCTGGCGAAGACGAGACTTGCAATAATAAAGCTAAGAAAATTATGAAAATTCATGAATTTAAAATTCCATATTATTGTGGTCCGCTCGTAAAACGCAAATTTGATGATGATGGTAATTCAGTGGCGAACGGTAAAAGTCAGTTTTCTTGGGCCGACGAAGAGATTGTGAAATTGGTTTACCCATGGAATTTCAACAAACTCGTGAACAAGGATAAACGCGCAAAGAATTTCATTCGTCGCATGACAAACGAGTGCACTTATCTTATTGGCGAAGATGTTTTGCCAAAATGCTCGCTAATTTATCAAAAATTTATGGTCTTGAACGAGCTCAATAATCTCAAAGTCAACGGGCACAGGATTGATAATAGTATTAAGCAACAAATTTTCGAGCGTGGCTACAAAGAAGGTGAAATTAAGGGCAATATTACCCTAAAGAAGCTGGAGAAATGGTGCAAAGACAACAGCTTCATTGGAGCTGACGATGAGTTGAGTGGGACTAATGAAGTCAAGATTTTACCAAAGTATCAGACCTATCAAGATTTTTCTCGTGTTCTTGGTATAGACTTTGAGAAAAAATATCCTGCCACAAAACTGGAAAAAGTTATTGAACTTATCACAATTCTCAGTGATGAAAAGTCGATACTGAAGAAAAGTATCAAAACAGAACTGAATTGTGATGACGAACTCACTACGCACCTAAGCAAACTTTCATACAAGGATTGGGGCCGCATGTCGGCATGTTTCCTGAATGGTATTAACATCAATAATCGCACAATTATTGAATATCTATGGGAAGATAATAACAATCTGATGGAGCTGTTAGGTCAAGAAGTTGGCTTTGGTAAAGTAGTAGAAGAGTTTAATAGTGACAAGCGGTCAAAGGCTACGAAGGTGAATTATCGTGATATCGAAAAGTTGTATTGTTCACCTGCCGTAAAACGCTCAGTTTGGCAAACGATAAAAATAGTTAATGAGCTTACTGAGAACCTTGGTTATGCTCCAAAGAAAATTTTCCTCGAAGTGACTCGCGGCGAAGACGAAAAAGCCAAAGGGAAATACACTTTGGCACGCAAAAAGGACCTAGAAGCCAAACTTAAAGCCGTTAAAACTGAAGACACTAGGGCAATCATACGAGAGCTTGATGGCTATGAAGACCGAGATTTGCAAAGCAAAAAGTTGTTTTTGTATTTCTCACAGATGGGTAAATGTGCATATTCTGGTGAGTCGATTAACCTCGAAGAGCTAAATAGTTCGCGACTCTATGATATTGATCATATCTATCCACGTTCAAAGACGAAAGATGACAGTATTACTCGTAATCTCGTCTTGGTTAAGGCTAGTCTGAATCGTGAAAAAACAAACACTTATCCAATTAGTGATTCAATTCGTAACAAAATGCATGCAATGTGGGGAGCATGGTATCACTCAGGTTTGATTACTAAAGAGAAGTATGAACGCTTAATTCGTGGCTCAGAACTTACAAATGACGAGCTTGGAGGGTTTATTGCTCGCCAACTTGTTGAGACTAGCCAATCAGTCAAATCTATTCGTGATTTGTTGGCTCGTGCTTATCCGGGCACTAATATTGTCATGGTGAAAGCTGGACAGGTTTCTGAGTTTCGACATATGATGTCGTGCGACAAGAAAGACTGTGACGGAAATGTTTATAGGCCTGGGAAATATGAGTTCATCAAAGTGCGCGATATCAATGATCTACACCACGCTAAAGATGCTTATTTAAATATTGTAGTAGGTAACGTTATAAATGAAACTTTTACTAATGACCCGTATAAGTGGGTAAAGGATCGCAACGGCAAGGAATATTCTATCAATCAAAAAAGAATTTTCCGAGAATCAAAAGTTTATCGCAAGGCAAACGGCGAAGAAACATCGTACCCAGAAGTACAAGCTTGGCAGTTCGCGGATAGCATCAAGCTCATTAGTGATGTTATGAAACGTAATGATGTAATTTGGACAAGAATGAATTACATCGAGAGTAAAGAAATATCTGACCTACAGTTAGTTGGAAAAGGCAAAAATGCAGACGGACTATTAAGCATTAAGCAACAAAAACGGCTGAATCCTGAAAAGTATGGTGGATACAATTCGCTAAAAGGAGCACATTTTGCGTTAATTGAATGCAAAGACAAGAAAGGCAATGTGCAGCGCCGCATTGTTCAAATTCCAATCATAGCAAAGGACAATATTGAAAAGTATATTGCTAATAATTATAGTGAGGCCCAAGTTATATTACCAGTAATCAAATATAAGTCGTTGGTAAAAATAAATAATTTCCCGCTTCATATAGCTGGAAAGACAAGTAGCGGTTTAGTATTATATAGTGCCAAGCAGTTCTTAGTTGATGAAGATACAAGTAGATATCTAAAACTAATACAAAAAGTTATTGGTAAAATCAAAGCTGCGAAGAATCACTATGAGGCCTCTTCAAAGGATGCGGTTAGCCAATCAGAAAACATCAAAGTAATGCGCAAGATATGCGACAGACTAGAAATTCTTTCTGAAATGCCAAGCTTCGGAGATAAGGTGCAGGAAATTAAGAAATATAATGAGTTGAAATTTCAGAATTTAGACCTAGAATCGCAATGTAACATACTTAATAATATGATGAAAGTTACAAAGTGTAACGCTGAAACCGGAGATATCTCCATTCTCGTTCCTAAGTCTTCGCATCTTGGTAAACCAACTATGCCCGAAGATATTATGCCGCGATACTCCGCAGTAGCACTCGTCAACCAATCTCCAACCGGCTTGTATGAGGAAATTGTTGACCTAAAAACAGTGCAGCCAAAGATTAATAAGCAGGGCGAGAATTAGTATGTCATGGCGGGTGGTTGTAATTTCAAAACGTAGCAAGCTCGATTATAAGATGGGCTCACTTGTTGTTCGTAGTGAAGAAGAGGAAAAGCGCATTTTTCTAGATGATATTTCAGTACTCATGTGTGAAACGACGGCGATCTCAATTACGGCTTATCTGCTTGCCGAATTAACTGCTCGTAAGATTAAGGTTATCTTCTGCGACAATCAGCACAATCCAGCGTCGGAACTCATTCCAATGTATGGAAACTATGTCAGTAGTGGGCGCATTCGTGAGCAAGTTTTGTGGAGCGCTAACGCTAAAGCGAAAATCTGGCAGGAAATCACAAAGCTAAAAATTGCCAATCAGGCTAAAGTGCTAAGGAAAGCGGGGCAGGATGATAGATCAAAGCAGCTCCAAGAATATGTTAAACAAGTTGAATTTGGTGATAAGACCAATCGTGAAGGGCATGCGGCTAAAGTATATTTCAACTCATTATTTGGTATGGACTTCTATCGTAGTGCTAGTGATGTTCGTAATGCAATTTTAAACTATGGCTATACGATTTTGCTAGCCTGTTTTAATCGCGAAATCGCCGCGAGCGGCTATTTGACTCAATTAGGAATTTGGCACGACAACGCAGAGAATCCATTCAACCTTGGTTCCGACTTAATGGAACCATTTCGCCCTATTATCGACTGGTTTGCTTACGAACATAGTTATTTTACAAGTTTTGAAAAAGATGAGAAGTTGCAAGTACTTAATCTTCTGAACTCAAAAGTTAAGGTTGACAAGACTGAACAGTATCTCAACAACGCAATCGGCATTTATACCCGTAGCGTTTTTAATGCTATAGCAGAAAATGACGCTTCTAAAATCATTAGTTGGTATGAGTTATAGATTTATGCGAGTGATTGTGATGTTCGATCTTCCGACCGATACCTCAATGGACAGGCGGCATTATCGTTGGTTTCGTAAGTTCTTAATTGATGAGGGATTCATCATGATGCAAGAGTCAGTCTATACAAAAATTTGTCTCAATATGCATTCAGTAAATAAGGTAGGGCTAAATATTCAGAAGAATCGTCCGCCAAAGGGGATTGTGCAAGTAATGAATGTTACAGAAAAACAATTTGCTTCCATGAAGCTTGTAGTTGGCGAAGCTGATACTGTAAATATTCAAAGCGATGAAAGGATGATAGTTTTATGATTTTACGTCATGTCAATCTTGAACGTGAGTTAGAATGGAAAGAGACACAACATCTTTGTGAGCTGATTATCGAAAACCCAAAATTCTTACGCGAAGTTATTAAGAATTTAACAATTAGCGAGGAAGAAAAAGAGATCAGTATTACAGAAGGAGGTAAACCACTCAATTTTGATAAGGACCTCAACGTAGTGTTTAACCCTCTCAGGCTCGATTTTAATAGTAAACGAGCAATGTCAACACTTCTCAAGTTGTTAGTAAAGACATCAGTATCAGAAGAATTTTATCTCACTACAAATAATCTCAAAACCAAAATTGTAAAATATCTTAGCGATATAGTAGATGCTGGAGATTTTGAATTCGAAGTTTCAGCCGATGACTTTACGATGGACAGTATTGCTAAAGCTGTCAGTATCCACATTGTCGGAGATGAGGGTGACTTCGTAGAACTTCTTACTGACTATATTAGCATGATGGCAGAGCTAGCAGGTATTAAGTTGTTTGTTTTTGTTAACTTGAGGTTACTTTTATCAGATAACGACCTCAAACGCTTACACTATAACTTAGATAATCATCAGATTAATGTACTTTTACTTGAAGGAACAGCCCATGAACGCCTTAATAATGTATCGCGCTGGCTAATTGATAGAGATATGTGTGAGATCTAATTGCCTTATTGGTAAAAATCCTATACAATATGGTTATTCAGGCGCGAAATATTGGCAAAAAGTCGTGTTGCTATCAACTTTCAAGTCAATTTGAGGTTTGAGAGTTGTGCAATATTATCGTGTAACTGAACTGATAAAATGAAAGGACAGCAATGGTGGCAGTTTGAGAGTTGTGCAATATTATCGTGTAACTGAACGGCGTTGACAGAGGAACTGGCCAATCTACAGTTTGAGAGTTGTGCAATATTATCGTGTAACTGAACGCAGACAATTAACGATTGAAAATAAAGTCTGTTTGAGAGTTGTGCAATATTATCGTGTAACTGAACGCATATCGTCTAAAGAGCGCTGCTGGTATGGTTTGAGAGTTGTGCAATATTATCGTGTAACTGAACTATTAAAATATAATGATGAATCTTGTTTATGTTTGAGAGTTGTGCAATATTATCGTGTAACTGAACCAAATTTAGCTTGATAAATCAAGTCTGTAAGTTTGAGAGTTGTGTAATATTATTCTGTAGGCGGACTAGCTTTTATTAATCATATATACCTCAAGGCTCATACTCAAGTTAGCGTGAGCCTTATTTAGCGGGCGCCTTTCTTTCGATTACGACGTCAACATAAAACTTGTAAGTTTTCCTCGCTGGTGATACCGCCCTTAGCTAATGGCTTAATGTGATCGATTTCCAAAAGCAAGATTGCTTCTTTATGTGTGGAGTTGCCACATTTTTTACAAGTATAATTATCTCGCTCTTTAATCTTTCGGCGTAGCTCGTTGGTCATTAAAGCTCTCTGCCCCGCTATACTTTTTCGGAATTTTACTTTGTCTGCTACATAGTAAATAAAACGGCTCAGATTATCTATATCAAGTTTAACGCTATAGGAAATATTGCTATTGCCGCCTCCGTAGAATTAGATCATCTCGCTATCCATTCTCCTAGTTCACCTCAGCTAATACAAACATTCCAAAAATTCTATTGCATCGTATTTCAGTATTGGTATACCCGACAGGGTTCGAACCTGCGACCTTCTGTTCCGAAGACAGACGCTCTAATCCGCTGAGCTACGGGTACTATATAATTATACCATGAAACCAACCACCATTAGCATGCCATTTATATAGTATAATATACCCATGCGCCAACCTCACAAAAACCTCCTCATCACCCTGCTCTCCCTAACTCTGTCCATTATTTTGGGCGTCCTTTCGCATGATATTATTCTTGGCGGAACTATTCTTTTTACTGGTTTACTCTCGGCATATTTCGCTAGCCAGGGCCGTAAGATTCAGTATCTCCTTAGCGTTATTAACTATGCTCTCATGGGTTACGCTGCTTTCCGTAACCAACTTTTTGGCTCAGCGTCATTTTATATTCTCGCCTGCCTACCATTGCAAATTTGGGGCTATCGACAGTGGGGCAAAAATTCCGATAAATCCGGCGAAGTCAAACGGCGCAAATTCACCCGCAAGACATCCGTCATTGTTATCGCTTCCTGCCTAATTGGCAGCCTAATGGCCGGCTATTTACTTAGCCTAATCCCAACTCAGCGCTTGAGTTGGCTTGACGCTGCCTCCAACTGCGTCAACCTTTGTGGTATCATTTTGATGACTATGCGTTACGCTGAGTCATGGTGGATTTGGATGGTGAATAATACGCTTGACCTCACCATCTGGACTATCATTCTAATCGGGAGTTCCAGTGCCGAAGCTCCTATGATGTTTGCTACTAGTATCGCTTATCTGCTCATCAATATTTACGGCGCCATTAAATGGCAGCGCGAAAGCAAAATCCAACATCAAAATCGTGCTAAATAATTTAACGTACAAGTCCTAAATTTCCCAATGCATCATTGGCTCAATCGTCATTTTATGCACGTAGGTTTTCAGCTTTTCAATAGCACATTTGTCATATTGAACCCAATAGAAAATTAACATAATTTGCCGCGACATATATAAATCGTACGACTTTAAATTACCATCTTTACTTTTTAAAGTCGGATACAGATCTATAAAAATCATTTTTAGCAACCAGAAGTTTGCATTTGGCATGGTCGCTTCAAAATAATCAAATTGTTCTCGTACAAACCGAAGTAAAATCCTAAAAATTACTTCTTTTTTGACTTTAACTTTTGGCAATCGTGCACAAAAATTTTGCTTTAATTTTAGCTCGTACTGCTCTATAAAATTCACCTCGCCATAATGTGCGTAAAACGTTGTCCGTGAAATTTTTGCCTGCCTACAAATTTCTGCTGGTCGAATATTTCTACAGCGCTTAGTTAGCATTCCATGCAAAATAGCATTTATCAGTTGTTCGTGGTGTTGGAAACGCATGTCACTAGTATTGAGTGTCTTCTTTGAAATAAAAATCCTTTCAGCTACACTCTATCCCCTAATTATATCACAGATTATCAAAAAAGTCAATAGATTTTTCGATTTTTATCTAAAATACTGGGTTGTGATACAATAATATTATGAAATCCGGAGGAGATAAATTGCATTTAGACCCGAAGTACCTTTGGGCAATGGTGTTTATAGAAGCCATTATTGTTGCTTATCTTTTCTACAATTTTTTACGAAGCTAAAGGAGATATTTTATGCACGACCTCACCTGCCCCCACTGTGGCACCAAATTCAAAGTCGACGAGAGTGAATACGCTAGTCTGCTCAACCAAATCAGCAAGCAAGAAATCGAGCAAGAAGTTCACGAAAAACTCGCTACGGCTGAACGTGAAAAGCAGAATGAAATCAAACTCGCCGAGTCCAAAGTCCGAGCTGAACTACAGCAAACTTTAGCAGACAAGGAGTCTGAACTCCAGCGCACTATTTCCGACAAGGATTCCGAAATCGTCAAGCTCAAATCTCAAATTGCTAGCTCCAAGACCGAGCAGGAACTCGCCATTACCAAGGCTGTCACTGCCATCGAAAGAGAGCGCGACGAGCTCCAAAATCGTTTGAACGCCAAAGAAACTGAACAAAAGTTGCTCGAAACTAATCTTAAATCACAGTATGAAATCGAACTCAAAAACAAAGACGAGATGATTGCCTACTACAAAGACATGAAGGCTAAAATGTCCACCAAAATGATTGGTGAGAGTTTGGAACAGCACTGCGAAACTGAGTTCAACAAGCTCCGCCCCACAGCCTTTCAGCGTGCTTATTTTGAAAAAGATAACGCCGTTTCCAAAACTACTGGTAGCAAGGGTGATTATATTTATCGTGAAACCGATGAGCATGGCAATGAAATTATTTCCATTATGTTTGAGATGAAAAACGAAAACGAAACCACCGCTACTAAGCACAAAAATGAACATTTTTTCAAAGAGCTCGATAAAGACCGTCGCGAGAAGAAATGTGAGTATGCCGTTTTGGTTTCTTTACTCGAAGCCGATAATGAACTTTATAATCAGGGAATTGTCGATGTATCTTTTCAGTCAGGGTTCGACAAAATGTATGTGATTCGCCCGCAGTTTTTTATCGCAATGATTACATTATTGCGTAATGCTGCCCTGAATTCTTTGCAATATAAAGCTGAACTCGCACTTATCAAAGAACAGAATATCGACATCACTAATTTTGAAGGTCGCATCGACAAATGGAAAGATAGTTTTGCTATCAACTCCGATCGTGCCACCAAGAATTTTAACAAAGCTATCAAAGAAATTGAGGATAGCATCAAGAAACTTGAGAACACTCGTGATGCTCTTATTCAGACTGTAAAGAATTTTGAAACCGCTAACAAAAAATTAGATGATCTTACCATTAAGAAACTCACACGTGGCAATCCTACAATGACTACTAAATTCGCAGAACTCGAAAAATCCGCTTAATTCCATGTTATAATATATCCATAAGCATAAAGTGGGCAAAATAATAAATAATGGACGAAAACGAAATCCAACGCAAACGGCGTGATAATGAAGAGCAAGCCACCCGCAACCGGGCGCGGATTTTAGGTTTGCCCTATCTCGACACGCGTGAATTTGAAAACACTATCCCGCTGGTTCCTGATGTACTTAATGTTAAAACCATGCGTAAGGATTTTATGATCCCGCTTCAGAAAGGAGATGAAGAAACTCCTTTCCGTTTCATGGTCACTAGTCAAACCCCAAATAGTCTTTTGCCAGAAATGCGTCGGCAATACGCTGAAGATGGTAAGCATGTTGGTTTCTTCCTGATTTCCAATTCAGCATTCCAAACTTTTATGCTGCGCTATGATCCGCCTCAGCAAGTACATTACGACGACATCAGAATCGCCCAAGAGGGGGATTCTGAAACAATTGCCGAAGTTAGCCGCACGCTCAATCAAGTTTCGTCGGAAAAAGTTTTCGATTTTTTGATTGATCAAGCCGACAAGCTTAGTGCTTCTGACATTCATATCGAAAACCTGCGTGACGAAATTCGTATTCGTATGCGTGTCGATGGTATGTTACATCCTGTTGCACAAATCGACAAAGACCGCTATCGTATTATCATGGGTGAGCTTTCTTCGCGTGCCAATATTTCCAGCGCCGCCACCAAGCCGCAATCTGGGCACATGCAGCAGGATATTTATCGCGGTAGTTCTTCGCACCTACTTAACATTCGTGTTGAAACTGTTCCTACTATGTATGGTCAAGATGCCGTGCTTCGTCTCTTCAACTTTGACGAAAGCCTGCTCAATCTTAACCTGCTGGGCCTGTCCGACATTGAGCTCGAAACTATCCAAGAAATTATCTCCCATCCTCGTGGCTTAGTTTTGATGGTTGGTCCTACTGGTTCTGGTAAGTCTACCACGCTCTACTCAATTCTTAACGCCCTTAACACTTCTGAACGCAAGATTATCACCCTAGAAGATCCGATTGAATATGGTATTACTGGAATCACTCAAATTCCAATTCATACTAATGATGGCGGTTCTTTTGCTGAAGGCCTCCGCTCTGTGCTTCGCCTCGACCCTGACGTCGTGATGGTGGGTGAGATTCGTGACGCCGACACCGCTCGCACCGCAATTCAGGCATCTATTACCGGTCACCTCGTCTTGTCATCTTTCCATGCTAATTCTACCGCTGCGGCTTTTGCCCGTATGATTGATCTAATTGGTACCAATCCAATTTTTGCTAGCTCCATTCGTCTCCTTATGGCGCAACGCCTTGTTCGTAAACTTGCTGACAATAAGGAGCCTTATAAACCTGACGCTTCCACTGTTAGCTATATTCGTGATGCCATGTACGGTGTAGACGTCGACCTTGAAGACATTACGCTTTATCAACCAGTAGAAAGCGAAGAAATTCCTTTCGGCTACAAAGGTCGTACAGTCCTAATGGAGCAGCTCGTAGTCTCTGACGATATTCAAGCGTACTTACGTGGTGATATTAAGGATATTAATACTCGCGCTATCGAGGATACGGCTCGTAGCCAGGGAATGTTGACTCTGGAGCAAAAAGGCATTCTCGCAGCTTTGCGCGGTGAAACTACACTCGAAGAAGTCTCTCGCGTTATATAAGTATTGACAAAATGCTTATAGTATGCTATTATTAGAGTAATGGCTCTCAGAGCCCTAGCTTTTCGTGTGTTATAATAATGATATGGAAAGATTTCTTGATTATTTCGTTCCCGAGTTATACGTTTTAGAGCTGTTCCTTTTTCGCAAAAAGGAACTTCTTAGCGGTACAGTCAGAGTAGAGGGTGAAATCATTGGTGACAAAGTTAAATTTCATGCTGTCAACTTGCGAATCCAAGAAGTTAGTTTTCAAGCGTTACACTGGCGTGGTTCAGATATAACTCCTTTGCGGCCTTGTGATTACTATTATGATGACCAGACTCTCGAGATTCCTATTAATGCTGAAATGCAAGACGACTTAGAAAAAGTTAGTCAGATCAACCAAGAGGAAGACTATGAAACACGCCGTCTTGCTACTTTTACCATTAAATATGAAACTAGCCTCAACCATAACATGCAGGGCTGCTATCTTTCAACCTATGATTATAATGGTGAAGAACAACGTCTCATTACTACCCAATTTGAATCGCACTATGCGCGCGAGGCTTTTCCTTGTATTGATGAGCCGGCCGCCAAAGCCAAATTTAGCCTTACGTTACTGGTACCGGATTATACCGAAAAAGATGTTGTCTTGACTAATACCCCATTACTAGCCAAAGACTGTAATCGTTTCACCTTTCAGACTACTCCAAGTATATCCACTTATCTTCTTGCGTGGGTGATTGGACCGCTCCAAAGCATTTC
>Ga0137297_11335_pt1 | contig 11060 bp, 15 predicted proteins | sample RamsorincwithD2O_FD_97191 | JGI IMG/M metagenome (GOLD analysis project Ga0137297, IMG submission 97191) | Mouse cecal microbial communities from Vienna, Austria - Mucin amended with D2O | ecosystem: Host-associated > Mammals > Digestive system > Large intestine > Cecum | place: Austria: Vienna... | reverse complement strand
AATGGGATCCTGTTTTTATGCAATGTAACAGTTCAGATATCCCTTGAACTGTTACGGCATCTGCCTATGAGAATCGCTACGCCATGGGGCAGATGCCCTCCAGCCATTGCGTTTTTGTACGGTCAGCAGCAAGTGCGCAGACCTATCTGAACTCTTACTATGCAACTTTTATAGAACCGGTTACTTTACCGGTTATCATTGAAAGAAAAGAAAAAAAATGATATACTGAAAAATAGCCGGATGAAATTCTGGCAGCACACTGCCGTAAAAACATGTTTCATATTGATTAAAATTTTCACCCTTTTGGAGGTTTTACCATGCCCAAAAAAAATATCACCTTCAGCGACATTGCCAAATACACCAACTTCTCCAAGACCACTATTTCCCGGTATTTCAACAATCCGGATTCCCTGACCCTGGAGAACCAGAAGATCATCGCCGATGCCCTGGAAGTGCTGAATTACAAAGAGAACAAGGTAGCGCGGATCCTTGCCAACGGAAAGACCGAGTTCGTAGGCATCATTATCCCGAATCTCTATATGCACTACTATGCCCATATGCTGGAGGAGCTTCTCTCCTCTTACGAAAAGTACGGTTACAAATTCCTGGTCTTTACTGGGGATGAGCACAGGGAGACTGAACGTCAGTATCTCCAGGAGCTGCTGGCTTACAAGATCGAAGGACTGATCGTGCTGAGCCATACCATCTCTTCCCAGGAGCTGGCCTCCTACAATCTGCCCCTGGTAACCATCGAGCGGGAAGACCGCTACACCTGCAGCGTGAACACAGACAATTACACTGGCGCTGTCCTTGCCACCAGTCTGCTGCGCAAAAACAAATGCGACCTTCTGGTACACATCAACGAGAGGGTGTCCAGAACTACCCCCGGCTACCAGCGGATCCAGGGCTTTCTCGATATCTGTCAGGACAATAACCAGAAATACGAGCTGTTCCTGACTTCCTTTGGAAAAAAATACGAGGAGATCACCCATCAGCTTGGGGAAATCCTCACTACACTGGAGGAAAAATATCCTAATGAAAAAAAGGGCGTCTTCCTCTCCAATGACACCCATGCAAACATCTTCCTGAACCTGATCATCCGCAAATACGGCCATCTGCCGGACACCTACCGGATCATAGGCTTCGATGATTCCCCCATCGCCACGGAAGCCATTGTCCCTTTTAGTACCATAGGCCAGCGGATTGACCAGATCGCCGCCCAGGCCATGGACCTTCTGGTTGCCCAGATGGAAGAGCGCAAAAAAAGAAAACCGGCCCCCCTGGCAGAGCCCATCCACCAGGTAGTCAAGCCGGTTCTTGTGGAGCGGGAAACTACGGACTAATGCTTCGCCTGGTCAGAAATCTGATTGCGTTTCGGCTATTAGATAGGTATAATGTAGATAAGAAAAGGAAGATATGTATGCAGAAAAAACACCGGATTATGACAATGTATTTAAGACAATGAAGATGAAACAGCAGACGGCAGCAAGGAAATAGAGGAACAGATTTCGGACTTCCTGATCAGAATAGGAAGTGAAATATATCTTTTGGAATGCCAGAGCTATGATGACGGTTCTATGGCAATCAGGATAGCAGAGTACGCTTTTATTGTTGCCAGACAGTTTGCATCGTGGGATATTGGTCATGCTACAATACCAATGCCGAGATTTTCAATTATCTATGTCAAGAAGACGGACCAGACACCGAAAACGACAACGATTACCTTTTCCTTTCCAGATGGGCAGACGATAGACTATAAATCGGACAATGTAATTTTAGAGGAATTTACAAAGGAAAAGATTGTTGAAAAAGTCTGTACCCTTATATTCCGTTTTACAAACCCGCGCCACATAATCACAGATTACTCCCGCCGTGACCTATGCTCCGGCAGAGCTGTCCGGCCCACGATAACGCAGGATCCCTGATCCGCGATCATATTGATCGCCTTTTCCTGGGCAATGACTGCCTGATATACCGCGCTGGTACTAAGATACAGCTCCCGCATGACTGCATTTTCATCGGAATTAATTCCGGAGATAGACTCCTTTGCCAGTCCGCTCTCCTGGGCAGCCAGGGCTGTCAGCTCCTTATCATAGCAGGGAATTCCAAGCTTCTGTGCTACCAGCTGGCCGATATATTTTCCCGCGGATCCATGCTCACGGGCGATGGTAATGATCACGCCCGGATGGGATGTCTGGAGAATGGCACCTTCCGTTTCCTCTTTTGTATCCACCACTCTATCGCCATCACCTGCTTTAAAAGCGCCAGATCCGGCACAAAGCTTGCCCGGGAGATCTTAAAGGAACGGCTTTTTCTCAGATATGCCCCACAGATCACAAAGATGACAAACTGTCCCAGGATCGTGGCATAAGCCGCCCCCCGGATTCCCAGCCCTAGAGCGTGTTTGAAAATTGCTTTCTGGTACCTGTGTGTTCCGCTTTGTGGGAGATTTGGGCCAAATGAAGGGCGCATAGTGGGCTATGTAACCTGAATTTGGCCCAAATATCCCAAGGGACGCCTGCGGTGTACCGCGAAGTGGGGCGTGCACACCGAAGGCGTCCCTTGTGGAGATGCCAGGAATGAATTTTCAAACACGCTCTAACACAAAGATAGCGATCGGATCACCAATGATATTCAGCACCGCACCCACCAGCATAGCGCCCATGGCATACTTGGGACTTCCGTCCGCACGGATGATGGATGCAAGGGTATTCTGCACCAGAGCCAGGGGCATCATGGCATAGATAATAAACCCATAATCATGGGCCAGGGAAAGGTTGGCGTCTGTAGCTCCGATCATCCGCAGAAGCCTGTCTCCCCATAAGTAACTGATCAGAATGATCACAACGCCCCCCAGAAAGGAACAGAAAATACTGTTTCCCACACTGCGGTGGATATCTTCCGTCTTATTTCTTCCCAGAGACACACTGAGCGCCGCCGCTCCATCACCAAAGAACAGCGAGACACCCCAGCCGGTCACCGTCACCGGAAAGATGACACCAGTTGCGGCATTCCCCAGATAACCGACTCCATTTCCCACAAAAATCTGGCCTACAATATTGTACAGATAGGAAATGATCAGGGAAAAATGCAGGGAACCGCGAATTTCATTAACAATGTTCTTGTTTTCTCGGTTCCCAGGTAATTAGATTCTTGCATAACATACCTCCTTAAAAATAGTCATAGACTTTCACAAAATTTTCTACTATTGTGTTTATTGCAATTTTACCAACAATAACCGGTTTTTCACGTATGCACCAGTTGCTCCGGCTTGGGGCATTCTGTCCGCAGCGTCTGGTAAGTATACATAATCACCGCCACACAGATCACAAAGGTCAGCACATCCGAAACCGGCATGGAATACAGCACCCCGTCCAGTCCAAATTTCAGGGGCAGCACCAGGGCAAACCCCACACCGAACACCACTTCGCGGACCAGGGAAATGGCTGTGGAAGCAAATGCCCTGCCCAGGGACTGCAGATAGATAAAGGTTCCCTTATTCACTGTGGCCAGGATCGTCATACACAAATAAACGCGGAAGCATCTGAGGGCATACTGGGTATAATAAATGCTTTCATTTGCTGCGCCAAAAACACCAATCAGCTGCAGAGGGAATACCTCCACAATCACCAGCGCCACTCCGCCTACTATAGCCTCTGCTGTCAGCAGACGGGTGAACAGTGCCCTGGCCCGGTCCTTGCGTCCCGCACCAATATTATATCCCACCACCGGGATGCAGCCTGCTGCCAGCCCTACCGCAATAGAGATAACGATCTGGAAGAATTTCATCACGATTCCCAGCACAGCCATGGGAATCTGGGTATACTGCTCCTGACCAAAGACAGGATCCAGGGAACTGTATTTCAGAGTCATATTCTGAATAGCCGCCATAGCCATGGCCAGAGAAATCTGGGACAAAAAGCTGCAGATTCCCATAGGTATATATTTCTTTATGACCGCGCCATGGAACCGGAAGCTGTTTTTCTCCAGCCCCACTGCCTTCATATGAAACAGATACCAGACAGCCAGAACAGCCGTGAGGATCTGGCCCATGACTGTAGCCACTGCCGCTCCCATCATCCCCCATTTACACACAAAGATGAAAACAGGATCCAGAATGATATTGACCAGAGCTCCCAGCAGCGTGGATGCCATGGCGAATTGGGGACTTCCGTCGGAGCGGATAATCGGATTCATGGCCTGACCGAACATGTAGAAAGGCACACCCAGGCTGATACTGACAAAAGCACAGCATCCGTCTCCGATCATCACTGCGATGGACAGAGCCACCACTGTCAATGGGAAGACCACCGTGTTGGCCGCATTGCCATAAGAACCCAGATAATCCGCATTTGCAATAAATATCTGGTCTACGATGTTGTAAAGTGCCGCTACCAGCAGGGAAATCACACAAGGAACTGCATATTTTCCCATAAGCTTTCCCAGCGGCTCTGTTTCCAGAAATGCATTTGATTTCGTGTTCATATTCTCCTCCTAAAACATATTAAGCAGGAATAACCTGATCCCGGTTCCTTGCTTTTCCATAAAAAAAACAACCTGCAGCAGTCAACCGGAATTACGCAGTGACGCCACACGTTGTTTAACTGATTATAACAAATAAGATAAGAATAAGTCAAGATCCATTTTTTATTAGGTACCTTGACAATTTAAAATGAATGTTGTATATTATCAAGGTACCTAATAATTAGAAAGGAGCATTTTTATGAATTGGAAAGACAAAAAGGATAACTGCCCATCCCAAAAATATGACCAGGACAATGATATAAACGGCAGACTGGTCACCAGCCTGCAAAAGATCGGACACACCATGCGCTCCCTCTACGAAGGGAAAAGCAGCCAGCGGCGGATTCTGATCATTCTCAATGAAACAGGTACCATTACCCAGCGGGAGCTGACCATGAGGCTTGGCATACAGCCTGGTTCCGCCAGCGAGGTCATAGCCAAACTGGAGAACCTTGGTTTTATCGGCCGTTCTCCCAATGAGGAAGACCGCAGAACCACTGACATTTTCCTGACAGAAGAAGGGAAAAAGCAGGCAGACTCAGCCTTCAGCCAGCGACGGAAACGGCATGAAGAGATGTTCTCAGTCCTTTCGTCAGAGGAAAAGACACAGCTTCTTTTTCTCCTGGATAAGATCAATGAGGACTGGAAAAACCGCTACAGAACCAGAGCCGAGCTCCATCGCAGCGGACATCACCACCAGGGCGAGTTCCAGGAACATGAAAAACGTAAATATGGCAATGGTCACGGGTTCTGCGGTGGACATGGATGCAGTGACAGGAACAAATGTAGTATGGAATATGAAAATGGACATGAATATTCCGGCAAACGTGCCTGCAGCCACGACTGCATGAACTGCCCCGACCCCTGCGGACGAGGCCTCGCCATCCGAAACAGCCAATAGGACAGGTAAAACAATATTATGTAGAATTATGTAAAAAAATATCTTCATTTTGCCATCCTTGCGGCCATTTTCATGGTAGGCGAGGTCATGATGGACCTGGTACAGCCAGGGATCATGAGCCGCATTGTAGATGACGGGGTACTGGGTCTGGGAAATGGCGGCGCAGGCGACCTGCATCTGATCCTGGTGCTGGGGCTCCAGATGATTGCGCTGGTTCTCTTCGGCGGACTGTGCGGATCCCTGAACAATGTATTTGTCCATCTATCCGGCCAGAACATCGGAAAAAGCTCCGTTTCGGAAAGGCCAATGACCAGCTCATCCAGACCCAGCTCCGTGTCCTGGTGATTTTCGCTTTTATGAATCCGGTTATTAATGGGCCGATGTATCTGGTAGTCGCCATTCTTTTGTACGTAGGCTTCTCTGACGCAGCTGCCGGAAGAACCACTCCCGGAACCATCATGGCCGCTATCACCTATACTACACAGCTGCTCAACGGAATCCTCATGCTGGTCATGCTTTTCCAGATCATTTCCAGAGGTCTGGTTTCTAAGTCTCCTGCAAATGCACGCTGGAGGAAACTTTTTTCAGAGCTGGTATTCGCTGGTCAGGAAGCAATGGTCTGACCGTGCACATTATCTCGATTGTAACGATTTGTATCTCTACAGTGAAGTAAGTATTGCATTTCAGTTAAATTTCCTTTAAACTATTGAAGATAAATAGTTAAGGGAACAGTTCAGACACTCTCCTGAACTGTTATGTAGGAACTTTTAAGCATGAGAAAAAAACGTAGGAATATTTTGTTTTTAATAATAGTTTGCGCACTGCTTTTTCAATTTTTTAATCATAGTGAATATTTACAGCAGATACCTCCCTCCATATCCCAGTATATGGAATTGATACCTGGTCTTTCTGAGGGGAGTCCAGAAGCTTCTCCAGATGATTCTCTTTCAGAAGATCCGGAGACTAATCAGTCAGAATCTTCCCAGGTCATTCTGTCTGGTCCTCCATCACCGGACAGAGAATCCAGCCCTTCATGGTATGAAGCTCTTCCGCCCTATTCCGGTGAGCCATGGGTTACCGTCAACAACGGAGTCCCCTTTTTTACTGAAGAAGAGATCATTACGGAAGCATTTGAGCACTACAGTGAACTGGATTCTCTTGGCCGCTGTGGTCCGGCCTTTGCCAATGTCTGTCCGGAGACTATGCCTACAGAGCCCCGGGGAAATATTGGTATGATCCATCCCTCTGGCTGGCATACGGTCAAATACGATATCATCAAAGATATGTATTTGTATAACCGTGGCCATTTGATCGGCTTCCAGCTTACCGGGGAAAATGCAAATGAAAACAATCTTTTCACCTGCACCCGGTATCTCAATGTAGACGGAATGCTTCCCTGGGAATCCCAGGTGGCCCAGTATGTACAAAATACCGGAAATCATGTTCTTTACCGGGTCACCCCCTATTTTCATGGGGAAAATCTTGTAGCTTCTGGTGTTCTGATGGAAGCATATTCGGTTGAGGATTCGGGGGCAGGAGTCTGCTTTAATGTCTACTGCTACAATGTTCAGCCGGGAATCGTCATCGACTATGCTACCGGAGACAGCCATGAGGATGCTGTTTTTCAGGCACCTGGAAGCGATAGCAACGAATCATGATTTTGCGGCAAACAGAAAAGACTGTCTGGTTTTCTGGGAAACAGAAGCTTCCAAAAATCAGACAGTCTTTTCTCTACTCTTTCTTTCCTAAAATCAACCCACCATTATACCCAAGCGCCTGCTCTAAGGCCTCTTTTTCCTCATTGCCAAGCAAAGTTTCCGTCTGCCCCCTGTCCACCTCTTTCAGATAAAGATAGCAGCCCTCCTGGCTGTGTACGGAATTCATGACAAATCCAGAATTGGTGTAATCCAGAAGCGCAAACGCAAAGCTCAGGTTTCCTCCCATTCCCTTAAAGGCATTATATTTTACCATACCGAACTTCTGGAAGGATGATCTCATATTCTTATTGGTGGTACGAAGATTATCCTTATTGGCGCGGTTCTGGGATTTCAGCTCCTGGATGTCCTCCATCTGGTCGATGATAATATCCTCCAGAGTCTCTGCATCCTTCCCTCGCATAAAATAGTCGTACTGACGGTACATTTTTCTGATCTTGAAGATGCAGACGATCACAATGACCAGAAGAATGAGCGTCAGAACTGCCTGGGCCAATATGATATAAACCGGATCAAATCCAAGGTTATTTAAGATACTTCCTTCCATTGACAACGCTCCTGTCCTTTGTATTGTATTATCCCTGCTTAATCGACTCAATCAACTCCACAATCCGTTCCAGCTCCGACTCAGAATAGTACTCGATCTCGATACGTCCCTTATTCTTATCTTTCCGACTGATATTAACCTTAGTTCCCATAACAGTCTTCATGCGGTCTTCCAGATTCAGGAAGATCAGATCCATGGCCTCATCCTCTTGTTTCTTTTCCTTTTTCTTTGGCGTCTTCTTGGCCTGCTTGACAGCCTTCTCCACATCCCGGACGCTAAGCTGCTCCCTGATGATCCGGTTAGCCAGCTCGATCTGAATATCCTGATCTTCCAGTGAAAGCAATGCCCTGGCATGGCCGCTGCTGATCTGGTTGTCAATCAGCATCTGCTGTACCTCCTGGGCCAGATTCAGAAGACGCATACTGTTGGTGATAGTGGAACGGTTTTTGGACACCCGCTCCGCAATTTCCTCCTGTTTTAAATGGAATTCTTTCATCAGCCTCTGGTAAGCGATAGCTTCTTCAATAGGATTCAGATTCTCACGCTGTATATTCTCGATCAGCGCGATCTCCACAATCTGCTGTTCCGTATATTCCCGGATCACTACCGGCACTTCCTTCAGCCCCGCCAGCTTCGCCGCGCGCCACCTCCGCTCTCCGGCAATAATCTCAAACATATCGCCCTTTCTCTGCACCAGAAGCGGCTGCAGCACCCCGAACTGACGAATAGAATCTGCCAGCTCATTCATCTGCTCTTCATCAAAATTCTTTCTTGGCTGATCCCTATTTGGCTCTATCTTAGACAAGCGAACCGTGATCTCCTTGGATTCCTCCAGGGTCTTTCCGATCACATTCCCCACGCTGTCTGTCTCTTCCTTCAGTTTTCCTTCTCCACCAGATACTTCCTGGACTACCTCTTCTCCAAAGAGCGCGCCCAGACCTTTTCCTAACCCCCTCTTGGCCTTTGTCATCACAATTCTCCTCTGCTTATCACTTCTGCTGCCAGCATGCGGTAACTTTCGGCCCCTGTGGACCTTGAATCATACAGATTGATCGGCATCCCATGGCTGGGCGCCTCTGCCAGCCTGACATTTCTGGGAATGATCGTCTTATAAATGTTTCTGTTTAGATGGCTTTTCACACTTTCCACTACCTCCAGGGAAAGGTTGGTACGCGCATCATACATGGTAAATACTACCCCTTCCAGTTCCAGATTTGGATTCAGTTTTTTCTTAATTAAATCCACTGTCTGAAGAATCTGGCTAAGTCCCTCCAGCGCGTAATACTCACACTGAATCGGCACGATCACCGTATCTGCTGCCACCAGTGCATTGATGGTCAGCAGACTTAATGATGGTGGACAATCAATAACAATAAACTCGTATTGATCCTTAATGGAATCCAGAACCCCCTTCAAAACGGATTCCTTATTTTCCACATCCAGAAGCTCAATCTCTGCACCCGACAGATCCACGTCAGAAGGCAATACATCCAGATTCTCCTGAACATCCTTGATAATGGACGCTTCCACCGGAATTTCTCCCATAAGGACTTCATATACTGTCTTGTCCAAATATCCCTTTTCAAACCCGAGTCCGCTGGTAGCATTTCCCTGGGGATCAAAATCCACAGCCAAAATCTTCTGTCCCGCCTCCGCCAGACTTGCAGAAAGATTGATTGCAGTAGTTGTCTTCCCAACCCCGCCCTTTTGATTTGCTATTGCTATTATTCTACCCATAATTTTTACCTTTTATTTATTAAATTTCACATTTGTGTGAACTGGTTTTGATTATATCATATTTTAGTGTGATTTCCTATGTTTATGATAAAAAAAAATTCTTTTTGTCATTCCTATCATCAATGAAGGCCAGTGTTTTTCTGAATCTGACATATTGAACAAAAATCGCCCTTCTTCTATTTATGAACCAATGAACAAAAAGCTCTATAGCAATGTTTCACGTGAAACATTTATTAGGGACTTACCAGCAATTTATTGCGCAAAATGGCAAAGTTTTACGTGGGCTTTTCCGGTTTATCCGTGTTAATCACTTACCAGAGATTTCTTACGCAAAATAGCAAAATTTTGCAGAGGGATTTCCGGTTTATCCGGGTTAGACCTTACCAGTAATTTTTCCATAGAATGACAAAATTGTAAGCGTTCAGACGTGTCTGGCCATTCGCTGTACTGACCCGTACAAGTATGTAATGGACGAAAGGCATCTGCTCTATCGCAAAGAGATTATCATGGCAGATATTGTGACAGTTCAAGAAATGAATCTGAATTGTTACAATTTTGTCCAGTCTTCCCCTCTCCATACTATAACTCATATTTGGTTCCATGTGAAAATAATAATCCGTCTGTTAATTCCACACATAAAATTATAGTATTTTCATCATCAAAATCATTATGTCCGTTATCAATCCATTCAGCAAAGACATTTTTTAGTTTTTCCGCAATCAGACGGTTTTCTTCTCTCCCAAAATAACCCAGATTGACACCCTTTCCATGCGCTGTGAACCACTCACCAGCTATTGCAACAGTGGGATTATTTTCAATATGCTTCATTTTATTTGAAAGAGCATATGTAATGATATAAAACGCACCATTCTCATAATAAGCATTTACAGACCGCACATATGGCACTTCCCTTTCCACGGTCGCCAATGCAATAACCGTGTCTTTTCCAAAACGCTCAAACATTATCTTTTCAGCTTCTGAACTTATTTTTTTCATTGGGTTATCTCCTTTAAACACCAATCTATTTACTTGATTATAAAATATTTGTCCGCTACCCGCAATGTATATTTTATCAACCCAATTTCAGCGGATACACAATTTTGAAAAGGGAAGTCTTTCTTTGCCAGCAGATCTCAGCTCTGGAAAAATATTTCCCCCGGAACATCACTCACGCGAACAGTAATCATTATGCAACAGTTCATCCCCCCTTGAACTGTCATTGTATTACTGTTCATGATCAGGTCATTTTATAGATCGGCAGATACCAGCTCTGGAAAAAGGTTCCCCCGGATTGCATTTGCAGGAGGCTTAGAAACTCTTAGCTGGCAGGAATCTGCGTTAGGGGCAAAAATCCGCATGTCTGAGCGAAGCGAGTTCGGATTTTTGCTCCTGTTTTTAGCAGATTTCTGGCAGCTTAGAGTTTCTGGCTCCGAAACCCGCAATCCGGGGGAACCTTTTTCCAGAGCGTACCCATCGGAACAACCACCCCCCCATGAACAGTAACAATTATTAATCACTATTCATAACCAAGTTATTTTTTAAGACCGGCAGATACCAGCTCTGGAACATCAACTCCCATGAACAGTGACATCTATTACTTTAATGTGAATAATTAATCAATTAATCATTGTACAAC
>Ga0137297_11834_pt1 | contig 11064 bp, 5 predicted proteins | sample RamsorincwithD2O_FD_97191 | JGI IMG/M metagenome (GOLD analysis project Ga0137297, IMG submission 97191) | Mouse cecal microbial communities from Vienna, Austria - Mucin amended with D2O | ecosystem: Host-associated > Mammals > Digestive system > Large intestine > Cecum | place: Austria: Vienna... | reverse complement strand
CGTTGCTGATGGCAGCGTTATCAATATGGAAGGCGCTAAAGTTGGGCAGGTTACGGCAGATAATAAAGTAGCCGATACCAGAGGAAATGTTATCGGCGAGATTATTCCTGAAAATATTGTGGTTGATATCTGGGGAAATTATAAAGGCCGCGTTAACTCTCTGGGGGATGTTATTGACTTGAAAGATGAAGTCATTTCCGCGGTTCTTCCCGGCGGATCGACGGATAAAAATTTGAGCCTGTTGCGGCGCGGAGCTGTAATTGACTTTGGCGGCAATCTGTCAGGTGTCGTCATGCCGGACGGAGCGGTTGTTGACCGTGAAAATGTGTTGGTCGGGCGTGTCCTGTCGGATGGTAATGTCATCAGCACGGCCGGCAAGTTGATTGGCGAAGTTGTCGATGGCGATATAGTTATTGATAACTCTGATAAAATTGTAGGCTATGTTAATTTTGATGGTAGAATCAAAGACCGGGACGGCAGCCTTATCGGCCGCGTGCTCTCGGGGGATTTGGCAATAGATAATAACGACAATATCCTTGGCAAAGTTTATAAAATCGGAGCCACAATTTTAAGCAATGATGGCAAATATGCCGGGCGCTTGGCCGCAGACGGAAGCGTTGTCGACGCGGCGGGAAAAGTCATCGGCTATTTGAAAAACAATGGCTCATATATTGATTTGGATAAAAAAGTAGCGGGCTATGCTCTTCAGGAAGTAGCAAAGAACCGGAGGAACTGAGTTGACACGGCGGACAAACAGACAATATGGCTTAATCAAAAAACTGGCGCAGGGTTTTAGCGCCGTTGTCGGTCTGTTGTTGTTATCTGCGGCGGCTGTTTTCGCGCAGGAAATTACCGCGGTAGACTTTAATGGCGATTTAATCGGTAAAGTTATCCCTGACGGTAAAGTTGTCAGCTTTGATAACCAGTTAATCGGGAATGTGACGGCAGACAGCTTGATTACTGATTTTGACGGCAATATCATTGGTGGTGTCGTGCCGCAGGGTATTGCCATCGGCAATGACAACAAGCCGTTGGGTAAGGTCAATAATGACGGGTCGGTGCGTTTGGCTTCCGGTAAAATTATTGCAAAAGTTCTGCCGAACGGTCTGGTTATTGACGACTTCTTTAATATTGCGGGGGCAGTTTTATTCCCGGGGCTGATTTACTCAGATGACGGGCGCACCGTCGGGCGCTTGACCGGTGATGGTTTGTATACCAATCTGCAAGGGCAGGAAATTGGTTTTGTTTCACCGGATGGTTTTGCCTATCGCCGCGCCGGTCAGGATTATACGTTAGACGGCCGCCTGATTTCTTCTAAAATGGTTGTATCCCAATCCGGGGAATTTATCGGCAGCGTTGCTCCGGGCGGCAAGGTTACCAATTTTGAAGCCGTGACCATAGGTTTTATTAAAGCTAATGGTTTTGCATATAATGAAAACAACCAGATAATCGGCAGCATTGTCCGCTCAGGTTATGCTCTGGACAACAACGGAAAATATCTGGGTTTTGTGACTTATAACGGCGAAGTCGTTAATAAAGGTGCGGTTGCCGGCAGAATGCGTGCTGACGGCCTGATTGTCGACACTGCCGGAAACCTTATCGGATCAACAGTTGATTTTGCCGCGGCTGCAACTGACTTTAACGGTAAATATCTTGGGCGTTTAATGCCGGAAGGCAAAATTGCCCGCAGCCGTGAAATTATCGGCTCTGTCGGCCCACGAGGCATTACTTTTGCCACAAACGGTAAAATCAGCGGTAAATTAATCAACGCCGGTCCAGTGTTTGATTACCGGGGTGGTCTGCAAGCTCATGCTCTTAAAAACGGTTCTGTTATCAAGCTGGAAGGGACACCTGCCGGATATGTCGTTGATAATATTGCCTATGAAAATACCGGGCGCGTTATCGGCGCTTCCATGAAAAATCTGCTGGCTGTCAATACGAATAACCAAACATTGGGTATGGCCGGTATCAGTGGGATGGTAATGGATGGCGAAGAGCGAAAATATATGTCGCCGTTTGGGTATCTGTTTTCTGCGGATGGTAAAACCGGCGGACGCGGTTTGCCGCTTTCTTCTATTTATAACCTGACCGGAACACCGGTTGCACAAATTATGCCGAGCGGCGGATTAGTGAATAAAAATGCGGCGGCTATCGGCAAACTGACTCAGTCTGGCTTTAATGTTGATGAGCGTAATTTGGTTATCGGTAAAAATATTGAAGCGGGTTATGTGGTTGGCTCAAATGGCGATAATATCGGCATCCTTTCTGAAAGCAATTTGGTTCTGGATAGCAGCTTATCTCCGATAGCTAAGCTTCTGCCGGATAATGCTGCGGTTACGGCCTCAAACAATACCTCAGTGAATATGATGCCGGTTGTCGGGCACGGTTCTGTTGACACCATGGCTTTGGCATTTAGCGGAAATCTGTTGGGATATGCCGATGCCGTCGGTTCTGTCCGGGATTTCAACGGGTCACGCCTCGGGCGGGTAACTGCCGAAGGCACAATCATTGATAATATGGGGTCAAGCTTGGGCGGAACAGTGACATATGCACCGGTCATTGACAACCGTTGCAGCCTGTTAGGCGTTATCACTCCGCGCGGCGATATTCGTAATTACCGGGAAACAGTTATGGGGCGTCCGCTTCTGAATGGACAAGCTATCTCAGAAAGTGGCGCTTATATGGGCTATGCGGTCATTCCGACAGTCGTGATTGACTACAACGGCAATACAATCGGTACGGTTTCAGCAACCGGACAGGTGTTGAACTATAACAATGATATTCTGGGATGTGTCGACAAACGCGGTTTTTTGAAGTCCGATGAAGGGGCTTCGCTGGCGCATACCGTAGAATACGCTCCGGTAATGAATTTCAATGGTGTCATGATTGGCCGCAGTATTTTGGATGCACAGGTCGTTAATGAACAAAATCAGTTTATCGGCTATGCTCAGGCTAACGGCAACGTAAATTCCAAAACCGGAATGCCGGTGGGGCATTTATTTAAGTACCGCCATGCTTTCAGCGCTGCCAATAAGTATATCGGCCGGATTAATAACCGGGCGGAAGTGATTGACGCTAACGGTGCTGTCGCCGGTATGGTTGATTTTGAAGGCAACATCATTAAAGAAAATCGTAAGATTGGTTACGCCTTATATGATTTGTATATTTATGATAATGATTTTGAGGCAATCGGCTATATCCTCAAAGACGGAACTGTCTTGTCTTTCATCAATCAAAATCTCGGCATTCTCAGCAAAGGCTTTCTGATTGATAAGAATAATGAAGTCCGCGGGCGCGGCAATCGCGATTTTTATGTCCGCAATGACAGCAACCTGATTGTCGGCGAGTTATCTCTGAACGGTGAACTGCGGGATATTAACAATAATGTTTTGGGTAAAGTGACTAAAAATGGCAGCATTATTGACGGCAACGGGCGGGTAGTGGCTGTTGCCAAACCGCTGCAATATTATGGCGAAATGGTTGCCCGCGAAAAAGTCTATGATGAAAACGGCAATTTGCTGGGCTATGTCAATGCGGACGGTTCTGTGTCAGATGAAAACGGCAATATTGTTGGCTATGTCCAAAACGGCAAAGTCGTTGATAAAGATGGTAAAGTTCTCGGACAGCTCGCCAGCGAAACATATGTTTATGACAAAGACGGCAATATCATCGGTAAAGTGCTTCCTGATGGCGGCGTGGTTGATATGGATGGCAAAGTTATAGGTAAAGTCGGCGATGGCGGTCAAGTGATAGATGCTAATGGCAATATTATCGGGTCTATTGTCAAAGACGGGCAAGCTGATAATTTAGCTTATGACATGAACGGCAACCTCTTGGGACGATTGTTGCCTGACGGTACAGTCGTAGATAAAGACGGCAAAGTTATTGGCCGTGTCAACGAAAATGGCGAAATTATCGATGAAAACGGTAATGTCGTTGGTGTTTCCGGTAAAGATATGCTGGCTTATGACATGAACGGCAACCTCTTGGGACGGTTGTTGCCTGACGGTACCGTCGTAGATAAAGACGGCAAAGTTATTGGCCGTGTCAACGAAAATGGCGAAGTTATCGATGAAAACGGTAATGTCGTTGGTGTTTCCAGTAAAGATATGCTGGCTTATGATGACAAAGGCAATGTTATTGGCCGGGTTAAAGCTGACGGAACGGTTGTCGATAAGGATGGTAACGTCATCGGCAAAGTCAATGAAAACGGAGAGGTTGTCGATGCTGAAGGAAATGTCATCGGAACAGCCAGTACGGATAATTTGGCGTTTGACGCAGATGGCAATGTCATCGGCAAAGTGCTGCCTGACGGAACGGTTGTTGACGCTGCGGGTAAAGTCATCGGCAAAGTCAATGAAAACGGAGAGGTTGTCGATGCTGAAGGAAATGTCATCGGCCATGCTCGAAAACCATCTTGGTTTAAACGCCCGTCTGGTTTGCCGCAAATTGGGCTGTCGCCTGAAGAAAAAGCGATGACAGAAAAATACCGCAAATCACTGGGAATTGCTTTAACCCCGGACGGAGAATATCTGGGTGAAATTATGGAAGACGGCAGCGTTGTCAATAAAGCCGGTGAGGTTGTTGGCCATCGTATGCCTGACGGGCTTATTATTGATGATGACGGCGCGTTGATTGGCGTTGAGGAAAGCGAGAAAGCCCCGGGCGGCGATATGTTTATCCCGGCGGGAACATTTGGGCAGGGCGGCGCATATGGCACAGGCACTGGCCCCGGCGGAAATTTAGGTCCTGGCGGCGGCTTTGGACCGGGCGAACGTTATGATCCGCAACGGGCAGCCGCTTTGGATGCCGCGCAGCAGGAACGGCGCAGCAATATGCAGGTTGGGCGGATTAGCAGCGGAATTAGTCCCGATGCTTTTGACGGAATGCAGAAAAACTGGGATGAACAGGGCATTAAAAAAGCCATTTCATCTTGGCGTGTTGATTTAAGCGAAATGATTTTTGCGGACAAGCCGATTCCCGCGGTTATTGCTCGTTCGATTGACAGTAATAACCCGACCCCGGTAACCGCATATGTTGAACGCAATATATATGCCGAAGAAGGACGTAAAATCATTATTCCGGCGGGCAGTCGTATTATGGGAACGCTGGGCGGCATGACCGGAACGTCTGAAACGACCTCGCAGTCTGCTAAAGTTCAGATTACATGGGAACGCCTGATTCGTCCTGATGGTTCACTGTTTGTCTTCAGCGGTGTCACTGGCGATGCCCAAGGACGTGGCGGCGCGTTGGGTTATCTGGATCAGCAGCTGTTCAAGAAATACACCTTGCCGATTATGACAACGGCGCTGACCAGCTATACGTCGTATATGATGGCTGACAGCGATAATAACGATAACAGCAGCGTTAATGAAACGCCGAAACAGCAAGCTGCCAATGACGCCCGCCAAAATTTCTTAAATCAGATGAATCAAGTCTTTGAAGAAATTCTGGCCGACAAAACCAATATTAAACCGCTGACTTATGTGCCTGCGGGAACGCGCATCATTGTTTATCCGAACGTCGATTTGTGGATGCGTACGCGTGAGCGTAATCCGCAAGAACTCGGCGTTGCAGGCAAAAAAGACGTCTTTATTGATGACCCCGCAACCACCGGCAAACGTGAACTTGAGAAGAATAAACGGACGCTGGGACGGGTTGACAGTTCTGCAACTGGCGGCAATGTGGTTTATGAATCTCAGGCGATTGATATTGAACCCACCGGCGGAACACCTACATTGATAGATGACACCAAACCGTCGGCAGCAAAGAAAGGCAATAATCCGCCGCCGCTGCTTTCCAGCCCGGCTGCAACAGGGGCAACCCCGCCGCCGCCGTCTTTTGCAACCTCCCCAACCCCGGGAGCTGCGACCTCGCCCTCTGCCGGCAGTACAAACACCAACAACAGCGTGCCGCAGTTGTTCTAAGGAGTTGAGAGATGAGTTTTAAAGTATTGGAATCTGTTCTGCGTCCTTTGGCCTACTGGTACAATCAGGACAATATCGAAGAAGTGGCCGTAAACCGCTCCGGGCAGGTCTGGTTGCGCTTGCGCGGCAAAAGAGCCTATCCGTGGGTGATGAATAAAGATGAAAAGCTCACCAAAGAATATCTGACAGATTTGCTTTATATTATCGCCAATACCTATGAATTACCGTTTGATCCGGTGCAAGGCACGCCGGTTGTTTATGCCACAATTCCCGGAGATCACCGTTTTTCGGCAGTCTGCGGACGTAACGTTATGTACGATCAGGACGACCTGACCGGCGGTGTTGCCTTGACAATTCGTGTGCATAGCGACGATGTTGCTTTTGGTTTGCAGGATTACGGTTTAAAACAAGGCGAAGTTTTGCATAAAGTCAATCCGCTGAAAGATATCCAAGATCCTGAAGACCCGTATGAACGCTTACTGTTAAGTATTAAACGCGGCGATCATATTTTGGTTTCCGGTGCAACGGCAACCGGTAAAACCACTTTCTTGAATAACCTGTTAAAAATATTAGACATTCACAAACGCATTATCACTATTGAAGATACGCGCGAATTGCTTGTGCCGCATCCGAACCGTGTGCATATCGTTATGTCCCGTACTGAGCAAACCAACGAATTTGATTATTCTAAAATCATTGACTTGGTTGTGCGCTTTACGCCTGACGCGATTATCGGCGGAGAAATTTCAACAAACAATGCCGGCGCTTTGTGGGAGTTGATGGGGTCTGGTCACGATAACTGCCTGGCAACCATCCACGCCGAAAGCTCCGAGGCGGCTTATGAAGCTTTTGTTGATCGTATTCTGCACAGTTATCCGACAATTGACCGCGAAAAAACCATTAAAGAAATGCACCGAAAACTGCGCGTTGTTCAAATCAACCGTGACGGAAACCTCCGTGCTGTTACTGAAGTAACATAAATTTTAGTTGAAAAAACTCATAGAACAGGAGCTTTATGCCAATTTTAAGGCTGGCTCGATGGCACTGGGTGCTGTTTGTTAACGCTTATCTTAAGGACTTAGTTTTCGGTAAATAACCACAAACTTATGTAGCCATCCCAAACTTCGTTCGTGTGGTTTCAGGAACTCAAAAAAAGCTCTCTTCCGAGAGCTTTTTTATTACTGTAATGGCGGAATATTAAGCTGCGCAATATCGCCCGGACGAATTTTAACATTAGAATAACGCATATTTCCGGTTTCGATAACAAAGCGTTGGCGGCTGGTTAATTGTGATGCCAAATCATAGAAGTCGCGTCCGCTTAATTCTTGGCGTTGCGGATTCATGATGTACAAGACACAGCCCTGAGAACGTTCAGCCACACCGCAGCGTGCCCGCCCTCTGGGAACTTCAGGATTAAAAACGACCCCTTGCAAACCGTCGCGAACAATTGTCTGCTGTGCAAAAAATAGCTTGGCAAACATAAAGCCGACAACAAAAACCGCAGCAGCAATAAAGGCCATGCCTTTCATAGTAAACATATTGCCTTGCATTAACTGCTCCATAAAGGAAAGCTTGGGCGGCATAATATCGCTCTCGTTAATAAACTGCGGCTGAAAATCGTTGGAAGACTGGTTAACCTCCGTATCCATTGCCAAAGCAGGCAAATTATTGTCGCCGTCTAAAATATTGTCGATATTAAAATCATCTTGCTGACGATTGCTCAAAACGCCTCCTGCCGCCGGAGCAGAAACAAAACCTTGATTGTTTGTGGGATTCTGCATAGATGGCATTTGCGGCTGCTGTTGTCCCGGAACTTGTCCCTGTACATATCGTTTAACCGGACGCTTAACTTTTTTCAAACGCCGGGTCGGGTCAAAATTCTGAGGCTGGTTTGATGTATTCGGTGTCATTTCTGCCATTTGTTTTCCTTACAAATTATTTCGTATCGGCTGTGTCGTTTTCATCGTGCGGATAATGCGCGGAACCATGAAAACAATCGTTTCTGATCTGGGTGAGTTTTTATCAAATATCTGATTGGGAATACCGATAATCATAAAATTCTCTCCCAGCCGGCTGCGTACATTAAAATGTGTAATCTGCCCGTTAGTGGCCTCCAATGTTATATCGGAGAAAATACGGTTGTCATGTTCAAGAGAAGCCTTAGCCAGCACGGATAAACCGGATTCGATAGAATCTCTGGCCGCGCATTTGCCAATATCAAATCGTGCAAACCACAGGTTGGGAACAACGAATTTGCCTTCCGCAACCGGAAGAACCATCGCCTGCTGTCCTAAAAAGCTCCGCAAAGTAGATATATTCAGGTCATTAGAGGTTGTCAAGGCACGGCCGATAACTCCAGTTTTGGTTGTTTTAATTGTTCCAAAATCAAATGTTGTGAGCAATTCCTGCCACTCAATATCATTATCCTTGCTATAAGGATAAATGCGGAAGACATTGACATCAAAAGTTATCAGTGACGGATTTTCTTCAAAATATGAAACCAGCTTATTGACCTTGCTTTGGAGCTCAAAATCAGCCTCAAATGTGACGGAATAATCCGCCCAGTCGGTTGTTATATCCGTAATGCCTGAGCCGCGCAAAACGTCCAGCAGTCCCAGCATAATTGGTCTTGACTTCGGCACATATAAGCTGAAATTGCTCTTGCGGCTGATGGTTAAGGTTTTTCTTTCGGCATCATAGGCATAATAAATTTCTGCCGCATCGGCAATCATTCCGATGACTTCAGACAGTTCGCCGCGCAGATTTTCTGCTGAAATACTGGCATAAGGCGCATCTTTCGCCACCAATTTAATGCCTGCTTCTTTAGTCAGTTTATACATGGCTTTTTCTGCCGGCATTGTCGCAAAGGTAAATCCCGTCACTTCAAAACGGGGCAGCATATCATTCTTGCCGTTGCGCACCAAATTAAAAGCCTTCATGTTATAGGGGATGGCTTTAATCATTTCTTGTGTCGACCAGTTGACATAGCAACGTAAAGGCGTTTCCAAGTCAAGAGAGCTTGCGCCTTTGGGCGTGCGTATCATGTTAGGATCTTGAGGCAGAATAGTTTCTGAAGCAATTCGCTCTTCAGTTGTCAGTTCGCGGCGCGGCTGCTCTTTGGGAGCGCAGGCCAGCACTGCTCCTGTTAAAATGACCATCAAGCCTGTCCGGCCTTTCAGCATCCAATTTTTCATTATTCTTCCGTACTCTCACTTTTCGGCGGAATGATTTGTCCGCCGTCCGGGCTGACCGGTTTTTTGATTTTAATTACTTTTTTCATCTCTTTTTGAGCCTGATCCTGCGCCATAAGCTTTTCCATAAGCTGGTCCATACTCATTCCTGCACCGGCTGTCGGATCATCTGCTGCCGGAGATATTGCGCCTAAGGCTTCTTTCATTTTTTCAACTTCAGCAGCATCTTCTTTAATCATTTCAGGCGAAGAATTGGCACGCAATTCTTCCTGATATTCCGCTAACGTCTTTTTCAAAGCAGGAAGGCCGCCGGCAATTTTCTTTTCAACATAGGGATAGAGTTCTTTATGCTGCAAAATATAATCGCCTGTGTCGCTGATTTCTTCCAAAACATCAAGGATATAGCCGTAAAAAGGATATTCTTCCATGGCGATGTTTCCCATTCTGACGCAGCGTGCGGCTATTCGGGAAATCGTCCGGTCATAATAATCCTTAAGCAAAATATAATTATCCAAATACCACAGGCTTTCTTTGCTAGCAGGGGCTGTCTGCGGCGCATTTTGCGGCATAGCGGGGCGCGGAGAGGCCTGTTGCGCTCCATCGGAAACAGGAGCTGCCTGCCCTTGAGGAGCAGCCTGCCGCGGAGCAGAAGTCTGCGGATTAGGCGTTGTTGCTGTTTCTGTGATGTTGTTCTGTTCCATATCAGCTCCTTAACTCTCTATCTAATTTAATTTAGCCGGTGATTTTTGTAAATTACTTTCTCCAAGCTTTACCCAACTATATGGTTTCCTGCGGCTTGTATGGCTCGTTTGCATCATCTTTATCTTCAAATTCGCTAAATCCGGCGCTGTCTGCCAAATTGTCGGGAAGGTCAAACGGTAATGTATCGGCATCCTGCTGTTTATAGACATTATCCTGAAAATATACTTCTCCGCTATACATCGAGCTCAAAGAGGCATTTTCAGAATCTTCCGTTTGTTGTAACTTGTTATCCGGACGATAAGGGTCGCCGTCATTTACCAAGGCTATGCCTTGAGGCTGAGAAATAAATTCCCCGTTGTCTGCAGAAGCGCTGATATTGGCTTCTCCATCTGCAGGAGTATCTTCCTCTGAAACTTCTTCATAGTCCCACTCCCATTCTTCTTCACCGCCCTCGGCCGCCATTGGTGTGACCGCGGTATCATCTTCAGTCGCTTCCGTATAGTCCCATTCTCCTTCGGCTTCATCTTCGGGGACTTCGACATATTCCCAGTCGCCCTCCGCATTTTCGTCTGCCTCGTCTTCCGGAAGTTCAACATATTCCCAACCGTCTTCTTCATTTCCGGTTTCTGTAAAAGCTTGAGGTGTTTCTGCTGCCGATAATACATCTTCTTCTTCAGAAACTTCTTCGTAGTCCCACTCCCATTCTTCTTCATGGGAGGCCGAGGCTGACTTTTCTTCCGGTTCAGCAGCGCTATTATCTGCTAAAGCTGACACACTGGGTGTTTCATCTTCGCTTTCCTCATATTCCCATTCCCAATCTTCTTCAGCCGCTGCTTCCTCGCTCATCAGCTCGCCGGCATCACCCTCGGCCGGGGCTTCGCTGTAAACCCACGCGCCGTTGTCATCCGCCGCCGTTTCCTCGCTCAGCAGCTCGCCGGCATCACCCTCGGCCGGGGCTTCGCTGTAAACCCACGCGCTATCGTCATCCGCCGCCGTTTCCTCGCTCATCAGCTCGCCGGCATCACCCTCGGCCGGGGCTTCACTGTATACCCACGCGCCGTTGTCATCCGCCGCCGCTTCTTGGCTCAGCAGCTCGCCGGCATCGCCCTCGGCCGGGGCTTCACTGTAAACCCACTCGCCGTTGTCATCCGCCGCCGTTTCCTCGCTCAGCAGCTCGCCGGCATCACCCTCGGCCGGGGCTTCACTGTAAACCCACGCGCCGTTGTCATCCGCCGCCGTTTCCT
>Ga0137297_11832_pt1 | contig 11071 bp, 7 predicted proteins | sample RamsorincwithD2O_FD_97191 | JGI IMG/M metagenome (GOLD analysis project Ga0137297, IMG submission 97191) | Mouse cecal microbial communities from Vienna, Austria - Mucin amended with D2O | ecosystem: Host-associated > Mammals > Digestive system > Large intestine > Cecum | place: Austria: Vienna... | reverse complement strand
TCTCCGGCTGCCCCTCCAACTCCGGAGAAACCATACACAACTTATAGCCAAGCTGTTTAAGCTCCTTATGACTCTCTTTATCAATAGGAAGCCTGGTAAAGCAATCCACCCAAACCCACTGAACTTTGCCTGCCATATTCCGAATGGTATCCAAGCCCTCCAGTTCGGAAAAACGCAGGGCAATCCGACTCTCTCCCATATCAGTAAGCAGCTTAATCATGGGAAAACTGCAATCAAGAAAAAAGTATTCTTTAATTTCATATTTTTTAAGAAGTTCCAGGACTTTGAATTCAATTCGCTCGCTTTTTACATTCAAAATCATCGTTCTATGATGATACTCTTTTAAATATTCCTCAAAACTTTCGCCTCTGGTAAAAGGATCATGAGCAAGGTAAATATTACCCTCCAAATCATCCCGCAGATCCAACTCAACGCCATACTGAGAATTCAATTCCCTAAGCTCCGCCAATGTATTTATTCTGTGTGCAATGAATTTCATTATCTTATCCCCTCTCTTTTAAGCTTAGTACTGAACTGAATAGTTCGTTTAATAAATTTCCACTTTGCTCTCAACCCGGTGTTCCAATGGGATTCCCCATATATCCGGGGAGGAAAGGAAACTGCAAAACGCAATGTTTCCAAACCTACAACCTTAGCCATATAAAGCGCATATAAATCAAGCGAGAAATCATAGGGCGGAGTTTGCCAGCTCTCATAAAAGCTTCGAGGAAAAATATTAGGCTGTGCATTAATATCAAAAAGAGATTTACCTAAATAGAGTGTTTCAAAAACTCCCATACCCCAGGTAAAAAACCTATCCCCCAAGCTTCGCCCAGTTCTGCTCCCTTTTATGTATAATTTATCCGGCCAGCTGCGCTCTTCAAGCAAATGATATGCTTTGATAATATCCCCGGGATCTGTTTGCATATCCGCATGGGTCCAGCCAATAAAGTCCCCATTTGCCGCCGCTAAGCCCTGTAAAATTCCGTACCCATAGCCTTGATTAACAGCAACCTTAACACTGCGGGCAAAAGGATAGTCAGGCAACAACTCCGCCAGCACCTGCGCTGAGCAATCCGTGGAACCATTATCCACCAATATAACTTCCAATTCCTCATCTTGAATCACCTTACGGAATTTATCCAAAATGAGAGGAATGTTTTTTTCTTCGTTATAACAAGGAATCACAACCGAAACATTCATTGCCGCCCTCTACTTTCTAAATACAAAAAACTTCTGTCCCAGAAAATTCAATACCGTACTCACTCCTGTTGCGCATAAAAAACCCAGCAGCTCCAGCTGAAGCAGAACAATAACAGCCTTATTTACCCAGGCGTTGATTACCGCCGTACAACTATAAAGAATAACATAGCGCAATATTTCACCTTCTGAAAAGCCCTTACTCTCAAAAGTCCATAACTTATTTATTAAAAATCCAACGCAAGCACCAAGGAAAAATGACGTTCCCTTAGCCAATTCCCGATCCATTCCCAACAGCATCAGCCCTTTATAGGTAAAAAAATCCACCAAAACTGCACTGCCGCCGCCAACCAAAAATCTAAGCAATTCTTTTCTCTTAATATCCCTTAAGTCCATTGCAGCCATTTTCTTACTTCCCCAAAATTTGCTACTGCATTGTCACGATTTTTTCCTAAGAACCATAACACCGAAATACCGCAGGCTTCTGCACCATAAACATCCCGCTCCAAACTATCACCTATATATAGAACATCATCTGGAGCACAAGCCAGTTTTTTTAGTATCAACTGAAACACTCTCTGATCCGGCTTCTCAACACCAACCTCCTCGCTGGTAACCAAGCAATCAATATAAGCCGAAATCCCCAGCGCTTTTAATTTGCAGTGTTGGATATGAGCAGTTAAATCAGAACATATGCCAATTTTCAGACCCCGATTCCGGCACTCTGTCAAAAGCTCAGCCGCCCCCTCCCGCAGGCTCATATGCGCCAATATATAGCCCCAGTAAACTTCGTACATCTCCAAGGCTCCATAAGCCGGTAACAGCTTAAGCTTTTCCAGAGTTTTTTGACAGTACAGCATTCGGTTATGACTGGCAGCGGTATTCCCCTGAGCCTGCTTTGTTTCTTCTCTGGCAATGCGCCAGGCGGAACGAAATTGCTCCGGTGCAACTCCATAGCGTTCACCAACATATTTCTCCAAGGCATTTATTGCCTCGTTATGCAGAAATTGATAATCATAAAGCGTATCGTCTAAGTCAAAAATTATAGCCTTTAACACCAGCCCTAACCTCCATATACAAATTAGGCCTCTCCCCGCATTTTGGAACAGATACACACCAGAATAAACAGCTGTATAAGCCCGTCTATGCCCTCACGCCAGGCAATCTGCTGATAAAACAATTCATCAAACTGCGGAATATTAGCCTCAGCCAGCTTTTGAAACGAAATCTGTTTATCTTGCAGCTTAGCTCCGTCAATAACAATGGTTTGATGCTTTAAGTCATCACTGTATGTATGCTGCATACCAATACCCTGCATGATTAAATCGTTCATCAACGGCTCAATATTGATTGTTATATCAATGGTCAGCTCCAGGCTCAGGCAAAGCTTATGCTCTATATCACAGCAATCCTGTAGAGTACTGTCAAAATATCTGATACTCAAATCTGCAAATTCCTTTTGGGGATAAATGTATTTGGCTGCATCCGGCATTCGTTTCTCAATTTGCTCAATAATTTGTTGGTTGGTATAGCTTCGTTTCTGGGTATCTCTCCTGATTTTCCAGAACCGGCGCAGCGTTTCGTCTGTGTCCATATAAATCTTCAAATCCAACGCTTCTCTGGTCTGTGGCAGATAAAGGGAGTGGAGGCCGCACAAAATAACATATTGCTTTGGCGTGATCCGTCTTAATTCAGTAAAGCCCCCTGTGCCATGATCATAATCCACCCGCCGAACCATACCGCCCTCCCGCAGGACAGTAATATCCCTGGCCTGACGGTATAGATGATTAGCCTTGGGGTTCAGGTGCGTATACTGCTCCCATTCTGGACTGCCTCGCCGCCAGCGATGATCCCCATCCCCCTCGATATATTGGATTGACTTTTTACCAAGCAGGCTTTCAATCAACTCTAACAACTCACTTTTACCTGTTCCGCTATCACCGGCAATTCCAATCGTAAAAGGCAAATTTCTTCGTTTGTAAAAGGAATTACTGGCTACGCCCAAACGATACATCTCAGCAACCAAAATTACTAAACAGCCGACCATAACCGTAAAAGTCATATTACTAATATCAACATCGCCCAGCTTCCAGCCCTGCAAGCTCTGACCAAGCCAATACACGTCCACAAACTCCGTCTGATGACAGAACACAAAATAAAAAACATACAGAATATTAAAGCCCAGGTAGATAGCCAGCATTTTATATCTGTTCTCATTAACAGCCTGAAAATAAAGAGTAAGGAAAGTAATAACCCAAACAAACCAGCCCGGCATCGGCGGCACACAAACCAAAAATACAACGAACAACACACCTAAAAGACTGATCAGAAGCTGACTGTTTATATATTTAAGCTCAAATATTTTCAAATAGATTAAAACAACCGCCAAAATCGGAATAATCAATCTTACTGTTCCATAATCCCAAAAAACCTGCTTGAGAACCGCCTGCTCCCTGCTGAAGAAGACCAGCTCTATTAGTCCATTACCACCAAAGGGAAGAAGAAATGCGCCTACAATACCTAAGGTTACTCCGGCGCTTATAAGAACGGCTTTCAGCCCCCTCTTCTTATAAAGGTAAATATAAACAACCGGTACTGCTGCCAGAATATGAAGCTTAGTAGATATTGCCAGAGCCAGAAAGACGGAAAAACCGAACAGTGGGCGCCAACCCTTACCGTTAATCAGAAAATAAACCGTCCCCAAAAAGAATACTGTTGGGATAATATCCAGCTGTCCGTGTACATAGGTTGCATACAAATTGATTGGCGAAAGGAAATATATCAGAAGCAGATATTTGGCTCGAATCTTTGATAGCTTACGCAATATATATAAACCTGCACAGTCAAAAGCCAACAGGGGCAGCTTAAAAATCAGGTTCTGCCAAAACAGCGAGGCCGGCTGTAATATAGACAACAAAAGCCCGCCTATACTTTCTATCAGCAGCATCAACGGCGGATACGGAAAGGAGCGCAACAGCTGATTGCTGTAATAATACTCATAAGGATTAACATGACTATCCACAAATGCGCTCACAAAAGGAATAAACATCTTATCCTGATAGTCCGAGGAAAATAAGCCCATCAGCAGCAACTTCAGTAAAACAATTATACTTATTGCGCCAAAAACAAGCCTGCTGTAATCCCTATCCCAATTCACTTTTTGCAACACAGCTTTCATCTATTACAACAAACCCTCTTTTTTGGCAAAGCCCCGCCAATATTCATAGCTTGCCTGATATTCCTCGTAATCCTTGGGCGTGCCCCAGCCTATGTAGCGGTCTATTTCAAACACCTTTGTGCGATACCCCAGCTCCAAAGCATGCTTGACAGTTTCGTCCACATAAAATTCCCCATTGATCCGGTCATTTTCGGCAATCATTTTTTCCGCTGCCCTTACAAACTGCCAGCCATGCCGAAACCAAAAGGTAGCCACAACCGCATGATCCTTTTTAGGGGTACTGGAAATTGCCTTTTTAATCGACATGCCGGTAATATTACCAGCATCATCTGTTTTCATCCAACCGTAAGCGTCCGGGTTCGCCATAACCGCATCATTGTTACGGTAGGTAAAAACCAGCATATCTGCTTCCTGCCGCAGCTCGTCAAATTTATCCTTATTGAACAGCATTCCGTTATCACAGCCTGCAATCAACAGCTCCTCTTCATTGTCAATCAATTCCTTAGCAAGCAGACAAGTGCAGGCTTGTCCCTCGGTTAATTCACTGACGGTTATAAATCTGGCTTTCGGAAACTGCTTCCGAATTATAGCTTCTGTACCGTCGGCTCTGTGAAAATCCCGCTCCACAAGGATAAGATCTTTACCGTCAGCCTCCAAGCCCGGCAGACAGTTTACTGCACATGCCACCATCGGCAGCTTCCGTCCGGTTTTCGCGTCCCAGGTTATAATAGCCGGTTTGCTCACGGAATACCCGGCGTCTTGAAAACGCTGGCCGGCCCCTGCCATTGGAATCAGAATTTTCATATTGCCGCCCCCCTTACAATATCCAGCCAACACAGGAATTCCTGCATATCCTCAGGCGTTCCCCATTGACAAAAATAATCCACATTGGTGGGAACCCAAACCTTGAGTCCATCCTGCACCATAAAGTTATATGGCAGACTCGCATAATATTCACCCTTAAGAGTCAAGCCGGAATCAACCAGCCTTTGGCAATATTTTTTGAGCAGAGCCCCGCTTTGAAAATAGTAAACCCCCGGCGAATGCTTCCCCTTAATTTTATCCTGCGCAAAAGAATACTTTTCTCGTATTTCAATTAAATTGTCATTCGCATCTGTTTGGCATGAGGCATAAAGGTTAGCCTCCGGAAGCAAATGAGGGTGAAAGCCTGTATAACAGGGAACACAACCAGCACATTTGCGTGCTGCCACATCAGCTTTAAATTTTTCCCAATCCCAGGTCATATAAAAATCGCAGTAATTAATTATACAGGGTAAGCCATCGTCAATCACTTCTGCGGCTCGCAACACGTCATAAACAGGTCCTTTTTTTACCCAATCTTTAATCGCAAAAATTTTTGCCATGGGCGCCAATTCCATTAGCACCTTCCGCATATACGGAATCTGTTCCAAATGCTCCTGCCGGCAAACATAAGTTATATTTTTCTCCCCCGGATACATTTTCTTCACAATCCACTCAATTATCGGCTTGCCCAAAACGGGAATAAAAGGCTTCAGTTCCTTATATCCGGCCGCCACAAATCGGGAACCGTAACCGGTCATGGGAATAATGATTTGCATTTGACTACTCCTTTCAAATAGTAAGTATCACACAACGATCTTAGTACCTCATTCTTCCAAGCTATTTATACCCCAACCTGCATCTGCGGACATTCCCCTATTAGGCGCTTCCACTACAACATAGATATTCGGATCTACAAAATAATCAGCACCAGTATCTTTATTCACAAAAGAAATACCTGCAACTCCGTCTAGTGGTTCCTCCAAAATGAAGCCAATAGCATAGCGATCCCTATCGCCGATTGCTTCAACCTGCTGCAATATACTGCCATCACTACCTCGAAGCTCTAATACAATATGTTCCTCCTCTGGCAAAAGATAAGTTTTTTCAGCATAGACCGACACAACTGACAGAATATCTCCAAGAGAAAGCGTATTAACAGGATCTACACCAAGCTGTATGTGTTTAGATACACCCGAAAAAAAATGTCCATCCATTTTGTTTGGCTCTATATTTGTATAAGCATAAGCCTTGGTATTTTTTAAAACAAACCAACCATTATTTAAACCAGGCATACCATATGTATCATTGGCAAGACATATCGAATAATCACACCAATTAGCCTGTTCATTTACATTAACATAAGCACCCAAACCCACCGGAGTAAACGAAAAACGCATTAAAAGCAACAATAAACAAAATGATAAAAGCGTTCCTTTATTTACAAAAGATATAAAATTGCCTGAGAAAAAAACAAGCACAAACAACAAAACTGAAAACACCAATAGAAAATTATTGCGGTCGGAATAAATTGATGTTGCTCGAAAAAAATCTCCAATACCATTAAATTGCAATCTCCAGGACAAAGCCATAAGTAGGGTACATCCCGCCATATATGCTAACAAAGAAATACAAATAATGCTTTTTCGTTCAAATTTGCGTATACACAAATATAAACACATTAACAATGCCGCAACAACTATTCCATTAATAATACAACCACCCCAATATCCACTATCACGATACGGTACTATTAAAAACAAAAAAGTTTGAATAATATGTTTTAGACTTGCACCAAATAAAATTGTAACATCAGTTTCTATTTCTCCTATTCCTACAGTTTCTGCCATATCTGCCAAAACATACGCAATCATCATCAAACAACCAATAATGCAAAAGCCGTAAAAAACTTTTTCCTTAGCACACAACCTTTTCCAAAAAACAAACAAAATAACCAAAAGAATTGGCAAAATTACAACACCTTGCAGTTTGCTACAACAACCTAAAACGGCAATCACACTATCAAGAAATACTATAGGCCAGGAAACTCTATCGAAAGCAGAAATACAACACAACAACATAAGTGCAACTGCATAATATCCTATATTATGAAGCGTCAACAACTCTGAATGCGCTATAAATGGTGCAGTACCTAACAGCAATGCAATAACAAACCTGATTTCTGTACATAAATAATCAGAAAATTCTTTTTTTACAATTTTAGAATTGATAAAAACAAAAAGTGCTACAAGCAAAAGTTGTGATATCAAAGCTGCATTTTGAACATTCTCAAAAACAAATAAAGCTATAATTGCAATCAAACGAGGCAATAATGTCCAATATCCGCTATCATCAAGCAAGATACTTCCACTTGCACCTCTCTCGTAAGTCTGCCATAGTAAATTACTGTAAGATTCCCAATAAGGCTCAACCTGCCAAGTTCTTATTGGATAGCGAATACACAGTGAACATAGAACCAAACCTATACTTAACCAATAATACATTCTGTCTTCATTTTTAATTTTTAGTTGTTTTGAAAATACCAACATCAAAAATAAACCTGACATTATTAAAAGGAAGCCTAACCTAACATAAAAAAAAGCAGGTGTTATCTCGACCATAGTTTCTTCAACATTAGATATTAGTTTTCGATCCGAAAAGGTAATATAAGAATGAACAAGTAAAACAATAGACATAGCCGGAATCACAAAATACTTTTTAATATGACAAATATTAGATTTATCAACCGCTTCCAAACTATGCAGTGCCAACCTATTTTTTGTTCGATTATACCTGCTCCGCTTTTTATTAATATTATCACCTATTTTTTCTGCTAGTGAAACCAATTTGCTTTGCTCAATTAAACCGTGTCCCCAAAACACTGCCTTTGATACTAACAAAATTATAAGTATACCACCTATAAAATTTCGCAAAAATAAAACCAGATTAAAACGCTCATATCCTTTAATATAGATATCAACTGATTTGTAATGATTTTGAGTAGTGCTATCAAAGAAGCAATCAACTATCTGCGACTCACCATCCAATGTAACAATTGCAGTGCTTTTATAAATATCGGCTTGAAAACTTATCTCTATCTTATGTGAAGCCCTAACAGTACCATATGCCACCCTTTCCATATTCGCAGGACAATCGAAAGTTCGCCAGGTAAACAATCCACCCTCATCAACAACCCAGTTACCTTCAGTCAAAACAGATTCTGGCTTCATTGAGCGTCCATCAACTATTATCTTCTCTATTCTAATACTATCACCGTGCCGATTTTCATTCCCTCCAGCTAAAACCTCAATAGATAATCGATGTTCGGTTAAATTGCCATAATACGGTACAATAGTAAGTACTAAAATCGACGCTGTTATCAGACAAACAATAATCCAATATATTTTCCCATTAAAAAACTTATTAATTTTCACACTTATTCGTCTATATGATTTTAACAACAGTTCAAGAAAAGACGGTAATATCAATGCAGCTATACTTGCCAGTATCGTATAATAAACAGAGTCAATACAAATAATATCCCTATTCAATTTCAATAGCTTGTTAACAAGAAAAACCTCTATTTTGGTTAGCAGAACATTATAAACAACAAATTTAGTATATTGCAGGAAAAGTTTAAAAGATATTTCCAGTTTGACATTGTTTCTCTTATAATAAATCCATATCGAGCTGGCTGGTAAAAAAAATACATTTATCACAACCAAAACATCAGCCAAAATACCCACTCCTTTCCCTTTTCAATTTTTTACAAAGTACTTTAAAATATTTCTCATAAAACAAAACCACGCAATAGCGGTATCCTAGATAAAAACAAACACATCAAAGCTGAAACAATATAATAAATAAAAACACATATTACAAGTTGTAAAAAATTTGCTTCCTTGTTAAACGAAACTCCCATTAAGTAAATTGTTTCAGGCAATAATCTATACACTATTAAACAATGAGACATATAAACACCTAATGAAACTGTAGATAAAGAATTTAGCATTCCTTTTGCAAAACTACTCATTCGTCCGAATATGTTTCTTAAAGAACCAAATAACAAAAACATACCAATACCATATAAGACTCCAGGAATTCTTACTTCTGAGAAAAAAATATGCGTTGACTGCTGCATCTCCCCACTAACATAACTACTGCTTAGTATCATCAGCACCAACCCGATAACACTACTAGAAAGTCCATAAATAGCTAATTTTTTTGTTACAATTTTTTGAACAAGCTCATAAAGAAGCCGACCAAGAAACAACATACCAACATAGCATATTACAGGATTTATTGATGCAAATGGCAAGTATTCATCATATGCAAGTACCAACAATTCATTTACACATGTAAACAAACCTGGAATTAAAAGTGAAAAAATCACAAAAAACCAACGCATTTTGGTTGTTAATTTATGCCACAATAGAGACCAAAACGGCATACCCAAATACAACCATATTAACTGATAAGCATACCATAAAGAACCGTCTTGTGGTTTAAATGGAATTCCTAATAAACCATTTAAAATACTTTGTCCCCAAAGAATATTAGCCGAAACAACATATGCCAAGCTCCAAAAAATAAGCGGTATCAATATACGAATAACTTTTTTAAATGTTTTAGACAAACCATATTCCTTATCTAGTGCCAAAGCACCGGTAACCATCAAAAAACAAGGAACGGCAAAACGGGGTATTGCATTAGCCCAAAGACCTTGTAGCCATAATGAATCATTAAGGCCAAATGAATTATTATACAAAGAACCAGAGCAATGTATCATTACTACCATAATTGCCGAAACAACTTTTAGTGCATCCAGCCACATTTCTCTTCCTTTATGGCCGTCCTCGTTTTCTCTAAAAAGCAAAAACACTGTAACAAAAACCAATACAAACACAACAGACACTAGCATATATGCCTGCTTTGATATATCCTGTACACTAAGTGGTAATACTCCATAGGACAAACCCAACTCCACAAGACTCTCATTCCATAAATTAAACTCGAAATGCTCTCTGTCTATATCAACAAAAGCCACTCCGGCATAAGGGCCAGCATTAAAGATGAGCTTCCTATCTTCACCGGCAGGCAAGTTAAATACCAAAGTACCATTATCAGCCGCAGTATATACAGCTTGCTCGCCATCATAAACCCAGCCTCCATCATCTATCACATGATCCCAAGGACTGACCCATACTTCATCAACAAAGGCCCCCCTAAAAGTTACCTCGCCACTGCCTTCTTGAGCTCTTATCTCGACCCGGCTTGCCTGCTGACCGACAAAATACTGCTGCCCCAAATTAAAGGCCAGCGCCGCACAAAACAGGGACAGCACAAAACTAACTATTATCCGCTTACTACTAAACAGTTTTCTTTTCTTATCAGCAACCTCTGTTATTGGCAAATCATCCGTAACAACAGCAACAGCTTCACGTTTCTCTTCTTCAACACCAGACATCTCCGCCGGGCATTCTCCCCGCAAAAACGCCTCATACCTATCGCATATCTCAGCGCTGTCACCAAAGGCCACCTGCCGGCCATGATCCAACCACAGTACCTTATTGCAAAGCTCCCTTATCTGCTCCAGAGAGTGAGACACCAATATGGTGGTAGCCCCCTGGGAAATTATCTCCCGCATCTTCTTAGCGCTCTTCTCCTGAAAGGCCCCGTCCCCAACCGACAAAACCTCGTCCAATATCAAAATATCCGGCTTAACCAGCGAGGCAATCGAGAACGCAAGTCGACTCTTCATACCAGAGGATAATTGCTTAAAAGGGCGATTCTCAAACTCTCTTAGCTCCGCAAAATCAATTATCTGCTCATAGGTGGAGTCCATAAACTCCTTGGTGTAGCCAAGCATTGCTCCTCGGAGGTAAGCATTCT
>Ga0137297_11831_pt1 | contig 11076 bp, 9 predicted proteins | sample RamsorincwithD2O_FD_97191 | JGI IMG/M metagenome (GOLD analysis project Ga0137297, IMG submission 97191) | Mouse cecal microbial communities from Vienna, Austria - Mucin amended with D2O | ecosystem: Host-associated > Mammals > Digestive system > Large intestine > Cecum | place: Austria: Vienna... | reverse complement strand
CTACATGTTGGTTCCTGGCTCGGATGGCTTACCAAAATCATATATCTGGTCTGTGTGCTTATCGGTGCTGTTCTGCCAATTACGGGTTATTATCTATGGATAAAGCGATTGATTCTAAAGAAATGTCACAGCGCATAATTATGGTTACTGGCGGATAACGCAGCGTAAAAAGCTTTTTTGCCGAACAGCAAGCATTGGGAATGTCGGCACACCCTACTTATCATGCGACAGCAAGAGTGATGGACGAAGAAATGCGACGCAGAGTGGAGTTTCACAAAATTCGACATTGCAATCTATGGATAGCTGTTATTTCCCCTCTCCTTTCGGTTATATTGCTCGTTCTTTATATGAAATACCGCATAGGGGGCTATACAGGTGATTGTTGTGGTGCGTCATCCCTCATTTGCAAAGTTTCAATGATATTTGGTGTAGTATTATCCTTAGTCCTATGAAACTCGTTTTTATCCGTCGTACTTCTGTAGATGTATCGAAAGGTGTTTGCTACGGGAATACAGATGTCAATCTTGCTCCTTCTTTCCCTCAGGAAGCCAGCGCAGTTAAAGACAATCTCAGTGCTTATCGATTTGACAAAACTTTTTACAGCCCATTGTCGCGATGCGTAAAACTCGCTGAATTTTGCGGATATCCCGAAGCAATAAAAGACAATCGTCTGAAAGAAATTAATTTCGGCGCGTGGGAAATGCAGTCATATGATGCAATAAGATCCGACCTTACAGGCTTGGTTCGATGATTATATAAATGTCAGACCACCGCAAGGCGAATCAGTTAAAGACCAGCGGAAGGAAGAAATAAAAGAACTCAATGAAGAATCTATAATCGGTGTATTCACTCATGGAGGCATACTCATCAACGCACTTGTGGTATATGGGAATAAAACTTATGATGAAGTATATAATGATATTCCTCCCTATGGTTCTATAATAGTAATAGAAGTCTGACTCCCAATGTGATAAAAATCATGAGGATTTCAGTTCTCCTATTTATTGATATAGCCTTCACTACATCCGTATAATCGAAATCACGATGATTTTCACCTATATACGGTTTATACACACTTTCACCGAAATAATCGTGTGTACCTCCAAAACGGCAGTCAAGTATACCGGCCAGTGCAGCTTCAGGATAGCCGCTGTTTGGACTTGCATGACAGCGGCCATATTTCCTTACAAATGACAGAAGTCTCATTTTGCCTGAAACAAAAATCATCAGAAGTGCTGTGAGACGAGCCGGAATATAATTTGCCAAATCATCAATTTTTGCAGCCATACAACCGAAATCAAGGTATCGCTCATTCTTGTATCCTATCATAGAATCAAGAGTGTTTACCATCTTATATGCCATCATTCCCGGAACGCCAAGTAGGGCATACCAGAAAAGAGGTGCTACTACTCCGTCACTCAGATTTTCAGCAAGGGTTTCGAGTGCTGCAGTTCTGATTTCCTGAGGTGAGAGATTTGCCGTGTTTCTTCCGACAATTCTTCCAACCTGAATCCTTCCATTTTCAAGCGAAATATCTACAGCCTCAAATACCATTCTCCCTTCTTTAATGAGCGTTGTTCCTGCAAGACAATAGAAAATCATAAAAGCCTGAACTACAACATTTAACCACGCATAAGGAGAAATGACATCAAGAAGAAGCCATGTTGCAATATAAGTGCCAACAATTAGAGCAACCGCCGTCAACCTTCCTTTTAATCGTTTGGATTTGCCATGATTAAATTTGTGTTCACAAACGCTGATTATTTTCCCAAACCACACTATAGGATGCGGCAACTTTGTCGGGTCTCCGAACAACAAATCTAATGTCCAACCTATGATTAAAGGTAAAACTGTTATAATAACATCCATTCTTTTATAGCTTTTATGAATATATCATTTTGTGCATGCTCTTGTGCCGCTATTCTAAAATATTCAGGCGTAAGTCCCTCGAAGTTTGATGCGTCACGAATGAGAATCCCATAATTCTCAACCATCCATTCCTTGAGTTCTGATGCAGCTTTATGCGGGAGTCGTGCCAACAGAAAATTACAGTCGGTCGGTTCCACCTCAATATCGGTCTCCCTTAAAGCCGCGGACAATCGCAATGCTTCTTCATGCAATGTCTGCCGGTCAATATTTGTCCCATCATTATTGTCGAGAAGATAATGGGCAGCCTCAATAGCAATAGCATTGACAGACCAAGGCATCCGCAATCTGCGCAAGGAGTCGAGTAAGCTTTTCGGCCCTATCGCATAACCGATTCTAAGACCAGGAATCATAAACTGTTTGGTCAGGGAATTTAGAACGACAATATTCTCTCTTTCCCAAACATCGTCAACTGAAAGAACCGTCTTGACAGAATAGAGCGCATAAGCCTGATCTATAATAAAAACTTTGTTCTTACATTGGTCAATCGTTGCAAGAAGTCTGTTTCTGTCGAATATTTGTCCCGTCGGATTATTTGGGTTGCACAGCCAGACGACATCAGCATCGGATCCCTCAATATCATTCATGGAATGGAGATAGGATATCGTATGGGTAAAAACGCCTGCGGCATCCTGATACTCCCTGAATGTCGGCACTATTATCGCCGATTTTTTGCCTTCGAAGAGGTGAGCAAGAAGATAAATCGCCTCGGTGGCACCATTGGTTACTATAATGCTTTCCTGAGGTAAATCATAAATCGATGCCAAATGCTGTTCAATACTTTTAGGTTCCGGCTCGGGATAGTTCCTGAAAACGGCACCACATTCATGCAAATGCTCCAGCAGACGGTCATGACAGACATTCTGAGGGATATTTGTACTGAAATTTATATGGATCTTACCGCTGTAGCGGTAGAGATCATCACCATGCCCGTCAATCATATTTCTTGAATAATCGAATAGATTTTATCCACATCCAAATATTTTCTCAGCCAGTCTGCCAGCAGGTTATATTGCTCATCTCGGAAAGTTGCCGGGTCGCACTTCTCATTAGTTTTCCGATCCATGAACGGACTGAGAATTAGTTCGATAACCACTGGATTATCAAGTATGCCATGGATATAACTGCCCCAACATTTTTCATCAATCATGCAGCCTTCGGGTGTACCATCTTCAAACCAGATAAAAGGATTATTTGTATCAGTACGCCCCATGTGTATTTCGTACCCTTTGCAGATTCTGTCATCATCAAGGAAGCGGAAATTAACTTGTCGAGTTGTTTTCTCCTGACATATTACTGTTCTGGCAGGAAGAAGTCCTAATCCGGGAAGTGATTTCAGCTCTCCTTCGATGCTGTCCGGATCTTCCACAATGTCACCCATCATCTGGTAGCCGCCACAAATACCAATTACGGTCTTCCCTTCATCGCGAGCCTCTCTGATAGCTTTAGCCAAACCCTTTTTTCGCAGTCCAAGCAAATCAGACAGCGTATTTTTACTTCCGGGAAGAATTACGATGTCGGCATCAGCCAAATCATTCGAATCGGCCGCATAATAAAGATTGACTTGAGGATGCCGCTCAAGCACATTGAAATCAGTAAAATTAGAGATGTGGTCGAGAAGAACGACCGCCACATTTACTTTGTCTTTTTTTGCACTCTTTTCTTTTCCGGCAATAGCTACAGAATCCTCTTCCTCGATATGTATATGGGAAGCTATAGGGACAACCCCGAGCACAGGGACTCCGCACAACTCTTCCAGTTGCTGTCTTCCATCCTCGAACAATCGTAGATCTCCACGGAATTTATTGATGATTATGCCTTTTATCAATCTGCGATGTTCCGGAGTCTGGAGCATTATAGAGCCATAGACACTTGCAAAACCCCCCCCTCGATCTATATCCGCCACAAGAATAACTTTTGCCCCTGCATAAAAGGCCATCGACATATTGACAATATCCCCGTCGCGCAAATTAAGCTCCGAGATGCTGCCCGCTCCTTCGAGCACAATGGGATTATATCGTGCATTCAATCGGTCGAAAGCCTCGTGGGCAATTCGGCGCAGTTCCTCTTTCCCCTCTTTACGAAAATATTGATAAGCGTCGGTGTTGCCTGAGGGACGGCCATTAAGCACAACCTGCGAAGTATGTTCGCCGGAAGGTTTAAGGAGAATAGGATTCATGTCTGTAGTACAGTCTATCCCGGCCGCTTCCGCCTGAACAGCCTGTGCGCGTCCTATTTCAAAGCCATCCGGTGTCGCATACGAGTTAAGCGCCATATTCTGAGCCTTGAAGGGAGCAGGATGATAGCCGTCCTGCATAAAAATTCTGCAAAGTCCGGTGGCAATAAGGCTTTTACCCACATCGCTTCCAGTTCCGGCGAGCATAACAGGAGCTAATCTTTTCATTTCAGTTTACGTTTATATCCAAACTGCCGCCATATTTCTTCGCTACATTCCGATTGCTGAAGTTCGTAGCGGGACATTATAAAAAACAAATCCGACAGACGGTTCAGGTAAATCAATATTTCCATAGGAACAGCATCCACTTCGTGCAGTTTCCATAGCCAACGCTCCGCTTTGCGTGCCAATACTCTTGTATGATGTAACTCCGATGCTAACGGAGTTCCTCCAGGCAAAATAAAGCTCGTGGCAGGAGTGCATAGGGCATTGATTGCGTCAATCTGTTTTTCCAGAAGTTCAACTAAATTATCCGGCAGACTATTCGGATTCTTTTCCTTCATGTCGCTGCGGGTCGCGACAAGACTCATCGATGTCATGAGGTTTAGTTGTATTTCTTTCAGTAATGGCTGCCACTCATGGTCGGATGGCATGGATGTTCGGACAATACCGATCGCTACATTCAATTCGTCAATGCAACCGTTCGCTTCAATTCTAACATCGGTTTTAGGCACTCTCAGACCACCATGAATAGCCGTTGTACCGGAGTCGCCGGTTCTTGTATATATTCTTTTCATTTTATTCCCATAGTTTAAAAATGTCGGTCTCAGCCCAATAAAAATGGGTGTATCCGGCAAAGACATTCTTGTATCTATAGACAGGAATCGCTACTTTTTCGCTGCGGATATTGTATTGCTGTGCCACAGACGGAAGTCCGGACAAATCTAAAATATCCGAATAGTGGAATTCATGTCCTGAAATTTCGAAATTATCAAATTTGACTCTTCGGTAGCCGAGTTTCAGTCGGGCATTCTTCATTGATGCCTTTAGCGGAAAGACTCCACACATTTTTTTACCGTTTATTTCCTCTGAGAGATAAATCATACCGCCACATTCAGCAAGAATTTTGCCGTCTTTTTCTGCAAAATTCTTTATAGCAGTTCTCATCTCCCTATTTTCCTCCAGATCATCAGCATAAAGTTCCGGATACCCCCCGGGAAGATATACTAAATCAGCTTTTGGAATCGCCTTGTCATGCAATGGAGAGAAATAAACTATATTGGCATTAAAACGCTCCACATTCGCGGGATAGATGAAGTTGAAAGCTTCATCGCGAGCGACTGCAACGGTCAGATTCCTCTTTGATTGAACGACCGATGGCATTTGTCGACAGTCAATCATAGTAGCTTCAAGTAAACCATTTATATCAACCGTACTTCCCACTTCCTTGGCTGCAGCATCCACAAAACGCTCTATCTCCGAAAGAGAATCGAGCGAAAGACCGAGATGACGCGAAGGTGTCTGCAATGATTCATTTTTCCTTATATAACCTAAATTTACCACGTTGATGATTTCACATGCTTCTTTTAAAAACGCATAATGGTTTTTAGATGCAACCCTGTTGAAAATAACGCCTGTCACCTTCACATCAGGGCAGAACCGCGTGAATCCATATATCGTGGCAGCAACTGAAAAAGATGTCGAGGCAGCATTAATTAGCAAAACTACCGGCACATCGAGTGTCCGAGCAATATCCGCCGCACTACCCTTCATCCCGTCAAAACCATCGAACATCCCCATAGCCCCCTCGATGATACTGACATCTGCCGATTCGGAATATCTACCAAAAAGTTCTTTTACATGTCTTTCGGAAGACATAAACAAATCAAGATTCACGGAATCCCTTCCGGTGGAAATACGATGATACTGCGTGTCGATATAAACCGGACCACACTTGAATGGCTGCACGACAATATTCCTGTTTGTCAATGCCCGCATGAGTCCGAGCGACAGCGTGGTTTTCCCGCATCCGGATGATGTGGCGGCTATCATAAATGATGGTTTCATGACTTTATCCTACTTAATACTTTTCCATCGTCGGCCAGCAAAACCGATTCAAGAATATTCGAAAAAATTTCCGCACAGTGCTTATGACAAAGTGTTAACAATGCCGGAAAGAATAGAGCTGAGTCTTCTTCGTTTAAAAGTGATGGCAGTTCACGGGCAAGATTGAATCGGTCAATGACCTGAAGAGCGTCATCAGAACATCCCGAGTTTTTTGCCAAAGACTTGAGAAAGGCTCTGTTTACCGTGACTTTATGACTGTGGGTGTCCATATTCCCTTCTGCAAGTTTCACCGCTTTGCCAAGCATTATCCCAATCGCCATTTTTGGCACGTTTTTCTCTCTTCCTATTTCCATAGTTTCACCGACCGCATTTCCATAATGGATAAATGCATGTGGAGGAAGATTAGGATATAGCATTTTCATAAAGCGCTCACTCTTTCCGCCAGAATTGACGATTATACAATCGCAATTCATGGCAAGAGCCACATCCATTTCCCGACGGATACAATCAATAAACGCTTCATGTGAGAAAGGCCTTATAATGCCGGTAGTTCCGATTATAGAACCACCGCCGACAACCCCGACTCTGGAATTGAAAGTCTTATCGCATAAGACCTCTCCATTCTCCAAAGAGATGGTTACATCAAGCCCTCCGGCATAGATTGAGGACAATTCATTCTGTATATTTTTGCGTGGAGTAGGATTTATCGCTGGTTCTCCGACTTTAAGTCCAAGTCCGGGTAATGTTACCGTTCCGATTCCCCTGCCACCATGAAAAGAGATTCCCGGGCGAGAGGAATAAGAAACTATTGCAATAATCCGGCAACCATCTGTTACATCAGGATCATCTCCAGAATCCTTAATCACGCTTGCTGCCGCCGACTGAGAATTAACAACAACTGCTTCCACAGGCATTCTCATTGTTTCACCTTCGGGTATCTTAAAAGACACCTCATTCAATTTTTCTCCGAAAACGAGGGCTATCAAAGCTGCTTTCGCGGCGGCAGCCGCACAGGACCCGGTTGTAAAACCGGTGTGCAACGGAAAGAATTCCGGAAGTAGTTTTTCAATTTCTCTACGCAGACCATGCTTACCATCGACCACAATGAAATTGTCAGACAATTTTGGCCGACGGACTACGAATACTTTCACATTTCTGGACAACGCGGCGTCTACCTTTTCCATGAATCCGCCGGTATCTCCACTTTCCTTTGTAAGAACCGCATCGGGTGATATCTCATCTATCAAAGGGCCTGCATCAGAGTCTTTGTAGTACACAATTTTTGATTGTGGAAATCCTGACTGCCGGACTTTTTCCTTCGACTCTTCGCGGTTAAGGATGCGAAACCAAGTATCATTATGCTTCCAGAATTTTTTAAGTCTGGGAATCGTCTGTACTCCCGTAAGTGCCAATAGGCATTTTATGCCGTCCTCTTCCATTTTCAATACTGCTTCTTCATAATCATCGCACCATACAACATTATGACTTGCGATTTCCGGATATTTGCGTTCAAATCTTATAACAGGGATGGAAAGTTTCGCTGCAATTTCAACTATTGTAGAGTGGAGATGCTCCGCAAATGGATGAGCGGCATCAATGATTAATCTCACAGATTTAGTCCGGCAAAATAAAGTCATCATCTCGCCCGTCATCTCGCCGCTGATATGCATGCCGTGAGCACAGTCAATCTCTTGAAGCGAGCTTCGAGTGGAGTAATAGTATTTTCCCTCTCCGTCGTCAAGTGTCTTAACTGCAATGCGCCCTTCCGTAGTACCTCCGAAAACAAGTATCATTTTCTAAACAGATGCTTAAAGCTGTCAGCATATAGTCTTGAAAGACCTTCTCGATTGTCTATCGCCTTGCCTACTACAAGCAGCGTGGTGAGTGTGAGATTATTGTCATGAACTATTTTGGCAAGATCTTTGAGTACACCGCGATAGATTTTCTCTTCTTTCCAGGTTAGTTTATAGCATGCGGCTACCGGTGTTTCGGGAGGATACGCCATCAGCAGTTCCTTCTGAACTTCATCCACTATTCCGGCACTCAGATATATGCACATAGTGCTTTGTGAGGCCGCAAGCTTGTGCAACTGTTCTTTTTCTGGCATTGGCGTACGTCCTTCTCCACGAGTGAGAATAATAGTCTGTACTTTTTCAGGAATCGTAAACTGGGAACGCAAGGCGGCTGCGGCTGCCTGAAAAGAAGAAATGCCCGGAGTAATATGGTATGACATTCCGAATCTATCGAAAAATGACATCTGCTCCTGAATTGCTCCATAGATACAAGGGTCGCCTGTATGCAGTCTTACAATAAGTTTGTCGCGGTCATAGAACTCTTTCATAAGTTCAAATTGTTCTTCAAGATTCATTGATGCCGAACTTCTGACAACGCACCCCGGTTTTGCACAGTATGTCAGTTCTTTAGGAACAAGGCTACCGGCATAAAGAATCAGATCGGCTCGTTCAAGAAAACACCGTCCGCGAACCGACACAAGATCGGGATCTCCGGGACCTGCCCCGACAATTTCAATATGACCGCCGCGCAAGGCACCACGGTCGACAGCTACCGCAAAAGTAAAATCGGATGCTTCCGTAATTTTGGCTTTTTGCTTCTCAAGAATCAGTCTTCCCCCACCAGACGCTTTTATGGCGCAACTTTCAGCAACGCCTGCGACACCTGTAACCTCACGGACTTTTTCAGACGGGTTTGGCACCCCGATATCCCGGAGTTGGTCAGAGGTATAGATATTGCAAGACTCCACGTTTTTCCAATGAGTAAGTTCTTTCACGACTGCCTCGTCTTTTTTGAGGTCTATTGTTGAAACAGACTTGATTGACAATGGAGATATATCATTATCAACCAAATGTTTATTGATATAGTCCGCAACTCCGGCAGGATAACAGCCTCGGCGACAACCTACACCAAGATTCAATATACGTGGACGGAAATAAAAAATAGAACAATCGGAATGGTATATATACGGAGTAACTGCGATTATCAACTTGTAGTCTTTTGCTCCCTTGATCTCCTCTATCACTTTTACATTCGACGGCAAATTACTCTCCATCATATCGGTTCCGTCATCCCGAACATCCAGAAGCAATGCGACAGGGTCGCCATTAACAAGCGTAGATATGGCCCTATTCATTTCTTCGTGGGTTGCTTCACAAATCCAGCCATATTGCTGCGACAGGGTATCAAGAGCCCAATATCCGGTATTATCACTTTGGGTAGTTATCACCAGGTTGGCCCCTATGACATGAGCGACTTCCCTGCAGATGGCGTTCGCACCTCCGATATGTCCTGAGAGCACAGATATGACATTTCGTCCGACACTATCCACACAAACTATAGCAGGGTCAGTATGCTTGTTTTTTATGAAAGGAGCAATCATACGGACACATACGCCAAGGGCTCCAATGAAAACAATCGCACGACTATTGTCGAAGATATTTTCGTTAAAATCCTTGATTTTCGTGAGTTGGAAATCCTTAACGCGAGTTCGGGATAACAAAAGCCCTAACGGCTGTTCTGCAAAGAGACATAGATTATCAGGCGACCCGGTCGGGTTGCCTGATTTTTTACCGTCGTGTTTACCGCCAGAAGACGAGCTGCCCGTTTGACTCGGGCACATCGTAATCGAAATTGACTTCGGGTTTTGTGGCGAAGAAGCAATATGCGCCCATTGCCGCAAGCAGGTTCATTATGAAATTATGGACGCTACGGTGACGGGAATGCACCAGCTGCGCCACGTTCTTGAGCATGTCGTTTATTGACTCGATGACGCTCCTTTTCCGGAGCATAATCTTGTCGTACAACGGCATCAGACGCTGTTTCATATTGGAGCGCAGCCCTGTCACGATATGCACCCCCTTGTCCCACAGATGTCCGAAAAGCGATTGCGAGATATATCCCTTGTCGGCGTACAGTTTGCCGAACACCTTGTCTGTCAGCGTGTCAATGACTGATTCCTGTCGGTCATCGACATTGGCGCGGGTGAGGACGAAATTCACAAGCTCGCCCTTTTCGTTGCACAGAAGGTGTAGCTTGAAGCCAACATACCACCCCATGGTGCTCTTGCCCTTGGCCGCAATGCCCTTGAATACCTTCATGCTGAATTCACGCTTGTTGTGTATAACCGGGATGCAGGTGCTGTCAACAAAACTTATGCCGGTGCATTCTCCGAAACAGGCAAGACGGAGGAACATTGTCAGGGCCACGAAGCAACGCGGCATTACCTCGACAAAACGGTTGTATGAGAACCGGCGCGGGAACAGATGCTTCCATTGTCCGCACACGCATGACAGATAGTAATGCTTGAAGTTGCGGTAGGTGTTGAAGTGGAAACAGATCAGGATCGTTATGACCTCCGCATCGGACATCATGCGCTTTCGGCGGCGTTTCGTTGCATCCGCAGAAGAGGAAAGGGCGTTTTTCGACATCTCTACTTCAAATTCTTTGCAAAAATCATCGGCAATACAGAAAATTTCAGTAACTTTACTCTCGGTAATCATGATATTGTATTTATTGTTTGACCCCTCTAAATTACTAAATATCAGTGATATTGCCAAAAGAATCGGCAACTTTTTCAAGCTGCCGATTCTACTTTTTTATACTATTACTTATCCCGAACTCGCGTCTATAACTTTCTCAGCAGCTGAAAGCTTTGTCATAGACATGAAAGAAAGCGGAAACGTAGTATTGATTGGAGAACCAACAGCTGGAGATACAGGGAATAGACCTAAAACATTTAAGACTTCCAATGGAATGTGTTTCCGTATTCCGACAGCATCACCATCTGTTTCTCCTCAAGGATTTCCGTTGGAAGGAATTGGAGTTGCGCCAGATTATTTTATTTCTCAAACAGTTTCCGATTTCATCAAAAATAGAGATGCCCAGCTTGAGTT
>Ga0137297_11827_pt1 | contig 11102 bp, 9 predicted proteins | sample RamsorincwithD2O_FD_97191 | JGI IMG/M metagenome (GOLD analysis project Ga0137297, IMG submission 97191) | Mouse cecal microbial communities from Vienna, Austria - Mucin amended with D2O | ecosystem: Host-associated > Mammals > Digestive system > Large intestine > Cecum | place: Austria: Vienna... | reverse complement strand
TCAACGATTTCTTTTTCATCAAATTCAGTATTTAATAAGAAGGCTCCACCTTTCTTTAAATTCTTTAACATATCATATTTTAAGCAATAGTTATCTAAAGAACATGAAATGAAATCTGCATTGTTTACATAATATGTAGCACGAATTGGAGTATGTCCAAATCTTAAGTTAGAACGAGTTGCTCCACCTGCTTTTTTACTATCATATGCAAAATATGCTTGTGAATATAAATCAGTATGATCTCCGATAATCTTAATTGAAGATTTATTTGCAGATACAGTACCATCTGATCCTAAACCATAGAATAAACATGCAGTATAATCAGCATCTACATGGAATTCTTCATCTTCTTTTAATGATAAATGAGTAACATCATCATTGATACCAATTGTAAATGAAGTAAATGGTTTTTCATCTAATAAATGATCATAAACAGCCTTAATTTGTCTTGGAGTTGTATCTTTAGATCCCATACCATAGCGTCCACCAACAACAGTAATATCAGTATCTTTTAATACAGAACATACATCTAAGTATAATGGTTCTCCAGTAGCTCCCATTTCTTTAGTACGATCTAATACCGCTACCTTTTTAACTGTTTCAGGTAAAACATCTAATAAATATTTAGGCGAGAATGGTCTATATAAATGAACTTTTACTAAACCTACTTTTTCACCAGATTTTCTCATTTCATCAATAGTTTCTTTTACTGTTTCAGTAACAGAACCCATTGCAATAATAACTCTTTGTGCATCTTTATCACCATAGTATGTAAATGGTGCATATTCTCTACCCGTAATTTCAGAAATCTTCTTCATATAATCAGCAACGATTTCTACTACAGCTTCATAATGTTTGTTTTGAGCTTCTCTACCTTGGAAATAGATATCATCATTTTCTGCTCCTCCACGTTCTACTGGGTTAGTATGTGGATTTAAAGCATTGTCTTTAAATTTCTTTAAAGCTTCCTTATCTAATAAATTTTCTAAAACATCATAATCCATGATTTCAACTTTTTGAATCTCATGAGATGTTCTAAACCCATCAAAGAAATGAATAACAGGTACACTTGCCTTAATAGCAGCTAAGTGTGCAATTCCTCCTAAATCCATAACTTCTTGTACACTGTGAGAACAAATCATAGGCGCACCAATTTGACGACACGCATAAACATCTTGGTGATCACCAAAGATATTTAACGAACGAGTCGCTAACGCTCTAGCAGCCACATGGAATACACCAGGTAAACATTCTCCTTGAATTTTATATAAGTTTGGAATCATCAATAACAAACCTTGTGAAGCTGTAAATGTAGTTGCTAACGCTCCACCTTGTAACGCACCATGAACTGCCCCAGCAGCCCCTGCTTCCGATTGCATTTCAAGAACGTTTACTGATGAACCAAAAATATTCTTCTTTCCTTGAGCAGCCCATGCTTCAGCATGTTCAGCCATTGGAGAAGAAGGGGTAATTGGATAGATACTAGCTACTTCACTAAATGCATAAGCAACATGAGCAGCAGCTTGGTTACCATCCATTGATAAATACTTTTTAGCCATAATAAAATATTCCTCCTATACATTTATAGTATACACTTTTTTTCTTAAATTTCCATAGCTATTTTTATCATTCAAAAAATTTGTCTTATATTTTGAGTAAAAGTTATTTTTTATGATATAAGTTATCTTTTTCTGCTTTACTAGTATTTTAAACTCAAATAAAAACGATCTATATTTCTCTATCTTTTACCCACAAAATTAAACAATTTTATATCCTTTTTTATAAAGTCTGTTATAATATATCTGTAAATTATATATAAAGGAGATTTTCAATGAAAAAAAGAAATTGCTTTGTAGGCCAATCAGGAGGCCCTACTGCCGCTATCAACGCTTCGCTAGCAGGTATTATTCATGAATGTTACAACAGCCGTCAATTCAATCATGTTTATGGAATGATCAATGGGGTCAAAGGTTTATTAGAAAACAAATACATTGATTTATTAGAAAACTTTAATACTGAAGATAGAATAGAATTATTAAAGACATCTCCTGCTATGTATTTAGGAAGCTGTCGTTTTAAACTTCCATCTTATCAAGATGACCCACAAACATATCAACAACTTTTTAAAGTTTTTAACGAATTAGAAATCACAGACTTTTATTATATTGGTGGAAATGATTCAATGGATACAGTTGCAAAATTATCTACATATGCAAATACCATTCATTCTCCAATACGTTTTATAGGAATACCTAAAACAATAGACAATGATTTAATGGGAACTGATCATACCCCTGGATTTGGTTCTGCTGCAAAATATGTAGCTTCTTCAATGCTAGAAATCGCCTATGATAGTTCTATTTATAAATTAAATGCTGTTACAATTGTCGAAATCATGGGAAGAAACGCTGGTTGGCTAACTGCCGCAAGCGCCCTTGCTAGAAATGAATATTCTCATGCACCAGATTTGATCTATCTTCCTGAAGTACCTTTTTCAACCAAGAAATTTTTAAATGATATTAGAGAAGCTTTCAAACATAAGAGCAGCATTATTATTGCGGTAAGTGAAGGAATAAAAAATGAAGATGGTCAATATTTGGATTCTGATTCCAAATATGTAAAGAAAGATGCTTTTGGACACATTCTCCATTCAGGTACTGGAAAACTTTTAGAAACTATTGTTTATAAAGAGTTTAAATGCAAAGTAAGAAGTATCGAATTAAATGTTCTACAACGTTGTGCTGGTCATATTTCTTCATTAGCAGATATTGATGAATCATTTGAAATCGGTAAATACGCAGTTAAAACATCAATGAATGGAGAAACTGGTGTAATGATGGTATTTAACCGCCTCTCTAATGACCCATATGTTATTGAATGTGATTATCAGGACGTTACTCGTATCGCAAACCTTGAAAGTCGTATTCCTGTGGAATGGATAAACAAAGATCATAACGATATTACCAAAGAACTTTATGAATATCTTTATCCATTAATCCAAGGAGAAACAAAGATCAATTATAAAGATGGCATACCCGAATATATTGATATATCTCATTTAACAAAGTAAAAAATATGATGAAACAATCTTTAAAGTTGTTTCATTTTTTATTGGACAAAATGTCCAATGACAACACTATTCTATACTTTTATAATAGATTGATAGAGATCATTATTTTCATATTATGAAATCATGTCATTAGAAAAAGAAGAACATACATTCAAACAATTAAGATTATATCATAGTGGAACAGATAATTACTCTTTTAAAAAAGGAAAACTATATAAAGATATACCAGATAGTTATATAATCTTTATTTATTATAAAGATTATTTTAAAAGAGGACTACCGATATATAGAGCTAAAAGAGTAGAAGCGGAAAGTAAAGAAGAAGACAATGATGGATAAGAAATACTTATCGCCAATGGAGGATATAAAAATGAAGAAACTAAAACAGGAAGAATGATCCACAACTTTCATTGTATTGATCTAGAAGATATGTATAGTAAGACAAAAAAAGGTTTGAATATTATAAACAAGATAAAGATTGAGCCAAAAAGATATGAGAGATAACAAAAAAATGATGATATCTAGATTTGAGAACGGAATACTTAAAACAATGACAAAAATGACAGCTAAACAATTAACAAAGAAGTTAGGATATTTATTAAAAAAACATTATTATTAAAATTAATAATAGTGATGAAGATGTATTGAATGAATTAATTATTAATATTTTTGATATTAATAAAGAAGATGATATATTAAAATATGTTCATTAATTCCATAATGATCTATAAGTATAATACAAAAGCTGTATGAGCAATATAAGGCCATACAGCTTGATTTTATTTATACATTTTAGGCTTATAAAAAGCTCTATTTTCCAAAGCAAATGTTCGTTTAGAAAATTCACCTGGTTCTATTGTTTCTAAGACTTTATCTATCATATTCATTCTTGCATCAATATTATCAATAAAACTAACAATCTCCGCTTCCCTAATTTGAGGCAAAACAGGTGATCCAAATTCATTTTTTCCATGATGTGATAAAATAATATGTTCTAATAAAGTAACTTCTTCACCTTCTATATTTAATTGCTTAGCAGCATCTTTAATCATTGTATGAACAATAGAAATATGCCCCAATAACTTTCCTTCAACTGTATATGTAGGAACAATTGGACCACTCAATTCAACTGTCTTACCTAAATCATGCAATAAAATGCCCCCAAATATCAAATCCTTATTAAGTTGAGGATAAACATTAGTAATTGCTTCTCCCAATTTCAACATTGATAACGTATGATAAGCAAGCCCAGATACAATCTCGTGATGATTTTTACTAGCAGCAGGATATACTTTAATTTTATCTTCATATTGATCGTATAAAAATTTTACGATTGTATATATCTTCATATTAGAAATCTTCTTAATATAGCCATATAATTCTTTCATCATCAATGTAGCATCTAAAGGTGCTTTTTGAAGAAATTGTATTTGTTGATTTTGATCATTTGAAACATTATCAATAGAAACAATTTTCATTTGTCTATTTTGACCATATTTAATAATATCTCCTTTACCTCTAACCACACATCCTTCAAGTAATTCTTTCATATGTGTTTCACTAGCATTCCATAATTTCGCATCTATGATTCCTGTTTCATCTTGAAAAGTAATGCTCAGATAATTTGATTTATGGGCTCCGTTTGTTTTTCCAGCAACAACTCTAGATATCATTGCTGTAAACTCTACATTATCATCACCACAGTTCATATCTTTTATTTTTTTCATTCATTTTCCTCCCATAGTTCATCTATAATATTTGATACATCTCCATATTCATAACCTTTTTGAAGCAAGAAATATTTTATTTTTTGTTTCAATTCTTTGCCTTCATATTTACGTGAATAACGTTTATATACCTTATTATATTCTTTTGTAAGTAACATTTTTAAATGCTCTAAACCAAATTCAAAAGTAAAATCATTCATTGCTTGTTCTACAGTCGATGAAGAAAAACCTTTATTAAATAATTTATTTCTAATATTTTGTATTAAAGCATTAGGCGAACGTGTTGTATTTTCATTATATAGTTTAGTAATTATCGTTATAGCCTTATCATATTCTATATCTGATGAATATTCTTCTAAACATTCATCAATAACAAATGGAGATACACCATCTTTCTTTAAATTATTGACTATTTTATGAATTCCTATATTTAATCGTTTTGATTTTTCAAAATAATCCTTAGTATATTGATAATCATCTATCAATCCTTTTTGTATTAATGATTCCATAGCCATCCCTATTTGGATATCACTAAAATCATAATTTGAAGTCAATTTTTGTTTCATCATCATATAAGTATAATCTTTATATGTTAAATATTTTAAAGCCTGATTATAAGCAATAACAGATTGCTCATGATCCTTTAACGCTTCCAATTGTTCTCTATCTATTTGTCTTCCTACATATAATTCATACCTGTTTATAACAGCTTGAGACAAGCGAATTTGAACTTCATGACGATCAAACTGAAAAGAAACAATATAATTTTTATCATCTTGAGTTATACTTTTCACCTGATAACAATAATGGTGTTTGGATAAAGCTTTTTGATATACTGACATAATATTTTCATAAAAACTATGACTACTATATTTTTTTGAACTATTTAAAGCATTTTGAGATACCAAAGACAAATCTTGTTTTGATAACGTTAAAATACACTCAACCAGTTCATCTTCACTCTCAAAAAAATAACCATTCTTCTCATTTTCAATAACATCTTCTAAATTGCTATCAAAACGAGCTAAAACTGGAATTCCACTTGCCATAGCTTCAATATAAGTTAATCCTTGAGTTTCCGATAAAGAAGCAGAAACAAATAAAGATGACGCATGATAGAATGATGGTATCATATCATTTTCCTTTGCATCTGTAAAAATAACAACATCATCTATATCTAAATCTATCGCAAGTTGTTGAAGTTCTTCTAATTGAGGACCTCCCCCTACAACCAAAAGTGCAATATTTTCATTTACATTCTTAATCTTACGAAAAGCATATAAAAGCATATCAATACTTTTCTCTTGGGCAACCCTTCCAACAAAAGTCACAACAAACTTATCTTGTAAACGATACTGTTCAATAATTTCATTGACCAACTGTTGATCCTTTTTAATAAAACGGTCCAACTCCAAACCAGTGGGAACTACATTAATTTCATTACTAATACCATATGATTTAAGAGCTTGAGCAGTCTTGACACTAGGAACAATCAAAGCTCCACAAGTATCACCATAAACCTTAGATATCTTTTCAATAATCTTTTTAGCTGCATAATCAATAGATTTAAACCCTTCAGGAACAATATAATGAGAATAATCAGCCCACATCGTATGATAAGTATAACAAACAGGAACATTTAAAATTTCTCCTGCAATCCTTCCAAATATCCCAATACCAAATTCAGTTTGAATATGAATAATATCAGGAGCAAACTCTTTTAACTCTTTCATTCCTTTAATAGAATAAATAGCTGAAGCCCTATATCCATACATCTTCTTTAAATCTAACCCTGGTAATCGCAAAATATTTTGATCTTCGTCTTCATAATCACTATCATGAGGCAAAGTCGTTGTTACAACTAATACATGATGATATTTTTTTAATTCATTATAAAGAATATGTGTAGATGAAGCTACACCATTTATATCAGGTAGATAAGTATCAGTAAACAAAGCTATATTCATATCATCACTCCATATCTTCTATTTCTATGGCATTATTGACTCCTGGCCCATTAATTTCTTTATCAAAAGAAAAAATCAAACCACCCAAAAACAATCCCACATAATAAGAAATAAAACGCCATAGTGTCATTGAAGAAGAAACACCCACTGACCCTAGAAAGCTAAACAAAAGCATATAACATGCTTCACTCCCACCACTCGCTCCTGGAATCGGTAAAAAAGCATTAATCAAATAAATGAAAGAACAATATCCTATAAATCTAAAAACATTATAGAATGATACATCTAAATTTAATGCTTTTGTAGCAAAAAAAGGCATACTATAAACAATTGTCAATTTTACAAAATTACATAAACAAGATTTGATTAATACAGGTTTGTTATGCTGTAAAACATTAAGTTGTTCTCTAAAATCAGAAAGATATGTTTCAACCTTCCCACTAACTTCTTCATAGTTTTTTACTATCTTTATTTTACTCAACAATTTGACTACAGTATGAACTAAAAAATTTTGTAACCTTTTAGACTTAGCTCCACCAAAAAGAGTAAAAATCACAATAAAATTACTTAAAAAGCCAATCATGACCAAAGAAAGCATCCCTGGATTACTAGATAAATATCCTATATTAAACAGTACCGAAAAAAAAGTATATATAACAAGTACAGATTGATAGCAAATAAAACACATCAACAATATACTAGATGAATGCGTTGCACAAATACCTTGTTTATTAAAAACATAAACCTGAGCAAATTGTCCTCCACTTGATGAAGGAGTAATGGCACTAAAAAAAGTTCCACTCATAGAATTTTTAAATGATTGTTTAAAAGTAAAATCCTTTTTATAGACCCTACCAAAAAACAATAATGCTAAAGCATCAAACAAATAATAACTAATCATCATCATAAACATAAATATAATCCAAAAAACATTCGCTTTTTGAAACGCAACTAAAACCTCTTTATAATTCTTTCCAATAGAAAAATAAGCAGAAACGAAAGTAATACTAAGAATCAACAAGATATTTAATATATATTTTCTTTTGCTTTTAGCATTCATATTCTCCACCACCCGAAACCTATTATATTAAAAATAAAACAAATTATTATTCATACACTTAATTTTACAACATTTTTTATTTAATGAAAAGACTTTCAATCTCTTTAAAGAAAAATGCTGATATCTCAGCATTTCTCACGATCTCTTCTTATAAGCCAGTTTTTGTTTTTCAGACTATCATTTATCTATGTATATATACATCCTTATCTCCGTTTTATTCCTTCGATAAGATTCCTCTACCAAATTTGAGTTTCTTGCTTGAGGAGTTTACCTCTTTTCACCCTGTCATTTCTAACAGTCATTGTTTCTGTGGCACTTTAGAAGCTATTCACCCTAGTTACCCTTAGGCTTTCACTCGTCGTCTTATTTTTAAATAAGCCCTATCTTATGACTTCGATAGGCACAAACACTACAATCATCTCAGATTGTGCAAGTCTGGACTTTCCTCTACTTTCGTAGCGATAGTCTCTCAAAGATCGTTACAATTATATAAACTTTTCATAAAAAAAGCAAGCTATATTTAAAAAGAAGCTCAAGGCTTCTTAACTTAAAATAAGCATAATTGAGATAAAATTCATAATTCCATGTGTCAACATTGAAGCATAAATATTATCTGCTTTTTCATATACATAACACAGTCCAAACCCCATTAAAAGATATGGAAAAACCATAAAAATTTCTTTAAAATTACCAGCAAAGACACTGCTAAATACATGTAAAAAACCAAAAAGTCCTCCTGAAACAAGATAGGCAAACCATCTATTGACAGGATAACTTCCTGTAAACAAAACCAAACGGAAAAGACTTTCTTCCAATATGGGAGCAAAAATCGTTACCGAAACGATCATCAACACAGGAACTTGAGCTGCAAGCGTTTCTATTTGAGTTTGATTCACGCTTTGTGTTGACCCCCCGCTACAAAGCGCTGAAATAATATTCCCTAAAAACGAACCTAAATATAATAAAGGTAATCCCATAACTGCATAACTTGCAATTTTATAAAACCCTCTATTTTTCAAATCAACAAATTGTTCTTTAAGTTCATTTCTTAAAACAACAACTGTAAACAAAATCAATATCAAATCAAATACAAACTGAAAAACCGCATTTAATTCGTTAGATTCTAAGCTTAGTTGAAAGGCACTCATAATAAACAGCATTAATGCTGAAATAATGTAAGAACCTGCATATAGATAAGTAGGAAATATAAGAATAAGCGACGTATACAATGATTGTTTAGATATTCTATGTGTTAATTTCATTTACTCACCTACTTGATTAAAATAATAATATGATATTTCTTCAAATAATACTGTCATACTTAAAGTATAATGAGGCATATAAGTATAAATAGCTATTATTCCTGTAATAATTGATATAATTAAACTATTACCAATAAATCTCATTAAAATTGCTTCAACAAAACCAATCAATAACATCCAGCCAAAGAAAGAGAAAAATAACTTAATATAATCAAAGACATGCCCTTTCATCATTCTTACAGATGTTTTAACAGCATCAAAACCAGTAATGTGATATTGTTCTAATACATATGGTACTGGAAATAAATATGCACTTGCAATTAAACCAATAATTGCTCCAACTATAACAAAGAATAACATCACAAATATAATTGAAGACCCAGCAGATAATAATGCATATGCGATTGCTGATTCAGATTGACTATAAGCAATAGTATTAAATATAGATACTAAAATATCTCCAAACAAAATAGCTGAAATGACTCCAATAACCAAAGTAGCCACAAATATAATAGCAATTTCTACTACGGTTGTTACAAAATATGTAGGAAATAATTCCTGTATTCTCTTAAAACCTACAAATGCATCTTCATCTTTAACCTCTGACGCATTGTTTCTAACCATCTTCAAAGATGAAACAACTTTACCATGGCTAACAGTTAAGAAAACAATCATCAAGGCAAATCTAATAATACGTATAAAAGCATTTGATGCAGTAAATAAGGATGGTATCACATCCAACACAAGCAAAATAATCAACACTCTTATAAATGATTGCTTATTTGTATCCAATACTTCCAACGCTCTGTTTTTTATACTTCTAATATTCATAAAATCCTCTCCTATCAAAGCTATTATATCATGATATTCATTTTATGTCTAAACTTGTTTTAATCGCTTTATTAACACAATCCATAAATTTTGTAGGTAATACTCCTAATTTCTCATCTATTCTCTTTTTATCTATTGTGCGTATTTGTTCTAATAATATAACTGACTTCTTTTCAAGGAAATCCGTTTGAACAATAACATGAGTAGGCAAATCATTTTTAGTAATCCTTGAAGAAATAGGAGCAACAATAACTGTTGTAGAATATCTATTTCCTTTATTATTTTGTAAAATCAATACTGGACGATATCCACCCTGCTCACTACCAATAACAGGTGATAAATCCGCATAATATATTTCTCCTCTATTCATAAACAACCTCTTTTCTTTAAAGTTTATGATTCATGAGAAAAAATATGCAAAAAAACAGCATAATCATTTTATGCTATTTCAAACAAAAAAAATGGTGGTTCCAGCCGGAATCGAACCAGCGACACGAGGATTTTCAGTCCTCTGCTCTACCAACTGAGCTATGGAACCAACATTTGGCGGTCTGGACGGGACTCGAACCCGCGACCTCCGCCGTGACAGGGCGGCATTCTAACCAACTGAACTACCAGACCAATGGTTGCGGGAGAAGGATTTGAACCAACGACCTTCGGGTTATGAGCCCGACGAGCTACCAGACTGCTCCATCCCGCGATATTAACTTTTTAAATGGCGGAGGTTGAGGGATTCGAACCCCCGCGGGACTTTCATCCCCTGTCGGTTTTCAAGACCGATCCCTTCAGCCAGGCTTGGGTAAACCTCCGCATCATATGGTGGACCCTGTTGGACTCGAACCAACGACCGACCGGTTATGAGCCGGTTGCTCTAACCAACTGAGCTAAGGGTCCTTGTCTTACAGAATCATTAAATTGGTAGCGGGGATGGGATTCGAACCTACGACCTACCGGGTATGAACCGGTTGCTCTAGCCAACTGAGCTACCCCGCCATAACGTTACTACCTTTAAAATGGTGGAGCTTAGCGGGATCGAACCGCTGACCTCCTGCGTGCAAAGCAGGCGCTCTCCCATCTGAGCTAAAGCCCCATCTCAATGGTCGGGAAGACAGGATTTGAACCTGCGACCCCCTGGTCCCAAACCAGGTGCACTACCAAGCTGTGCTACTTCCCGATGCTAACAAA
>Ga0137297_11823_pt1 | contig 11128 bp, 8 predicted proteins | sample RamsorincwithD2O_FD_97191 | JGI IMG/M metagenome (GOLD analysis project Ga0137297, IMG submission 97191) | Mouse cecal microbial communities from Vienna, Austria - Mucin amended with D2O | ecosystem: Host-associated > Mammals > Digestive system > Large intestine > Cecum | place: Austria: Vienna... | reverse complement strand
CTGCAGGTGCAAGAGCTATGACAGCTACTTCTGCTAATGGTTTATCTTATATGTGGGAAATGATTTATATTGCATCTAGTTTGAGACTTCCTATTGTTATGTCATTAGTTAACCGTGCTGTTTCAGGTCCTTTAAATATTCATTGTGACCATTCAGATGCAATGGGCGCTAGAGATAGTGGTTGGATTATGTTATTTTCAGAAAATAATCAAGAGGCTTATGATAATTTAATTATGGCTCATCGTATTGCTGAACATAAAGATGTTTTGTTACCTTTAATGGTTTGTCAAGATGGATTTATTACATCACATTCTATTGAAAATATTGAGCTTATTGAAGATGATAAAGTAAAAGAGTTTGTAGGTACTTATCATCCAGAACATTATTTATTAAATGAAAAAGAACAAATGGCAGTTGGTCCTTTAGATGTTCAACCATTCTTATTTGAACATAAATATCAACAAGCTGAAGCTATGAGAAATGCTAAGAAAGTAGTTGCTGATGTGGCAAAAGATTTTGAAAAAATAACTGGTAGAAAGTACTCTTTCTTTGAAGAATACATGCTAGATGACGCTGAGATTGCTATTGTTTGTATGAATTCTACTGCTGGAACTGCAAAAACGGTCGTTGATGAATTAAGAACTAGCGGTGTTAAAGCAGGATTATTAAAAGTCCGTATGTTTAGGCCATTCCCTGCTGAAGAAATTTCTGAAGCTTTAGGACACTTAAAAGCTGTCGCTGTTATGGATCGTAGTGATTCTTTAAATGGTGCTGGTGGTGCTTTATTTGAAGATGTGGTTTCAAGCATGTACGTAGGTCAAAAACAAGTACCAACTGTTAGCTATGTTTATGGAATTGGTGGTAGAGACACAACCTCTAAAGATATTCATGAAGTATATAGCTATTTACAAGATGTTGTAAAAACTGGAAAAATAGATAATCCATATCGTTATGTGGGATTGAGAAAATAATGTCAGTTGAGGGACAGATGTCAATTAAACTATACGTTTCGCGTTGCTCCACCGCATAAATCATCTGTAGTTCGCTTCGCGTCACACAGCTGACTTAACGTCCCCAAACTGACAAAATGAAAGGAGATTTTAAAAATGTATAATGTAAAAGAAGTAGTTGCAAATAAACCTTCTAGACTTACTTCAGGACATAGAATGTGTGCTGGTTGTGGTGCTCCTCCTGTTGCTAGAATGGTGCTTCGTGCTTTAAAGCCAGAAGATCATGCGGTAATTAGTAATGCTACTGGTTGTATGGAAGTTTCTACCTTTATGTATCCATATACAGCTTGGACAGACTCTTATATTCATACAGCATTTGAGAATGCTGCTGCTACCCTTTCTGGAGCAGAAGCTGCTTACCGTTCTATGAAAAAGCAAGGAAAGTTGCCAACTGAGGGAGATACAAAATTTATTGCTTTTGGTGGAGATGGTGGAACTTATGATATTGGTATTCAGTCATTATCAGGTGCTATGGAGAGAGGTCATGATATGGTTTATGTATGTTATGATAATGGTGCTTATATGAACACAGGTATTCAACGTTCTTCTGCCACACCAAGATTTGCAGATACAACAACTTCTCCAGCGGGTAAAGTAATCCCTGGAAAGATGCAATCTAGAAAAGATTTAACAGAGGTTATGGCATCACATCATTTGCCATATGTGGCTCAAACAATTGCTTTTGCTAATTTCAAAGATTTATATGAAAAATCTGAGAAGGCAATTTATACAGAAGGTGCTTGTTTCTTAAATGTCTTAGCACCATGCCCTAGAGGTTGGGGATACCCAACAGATATGTTAATGCAAATTAACAAATTAGCTGTAGATACTTGTTATTGGCCACTATATGAAGTAATTGATGGTAAGTATATTATTAATTATAAACCTGCGAAAAAATTACCTATTGAGGAATTTTTAAGACCACAAAAACGCTTTAAACACATGTTCCAAGAAGGAAATGAGTGGATGATTGAAGAATTCCAAAAAGAAGTAGATAAACGTTGGGAAGAACTTTTAGCTTTAGAAGCAATGAGTAAAGAAGAAAAATAGATATCCATAAAAAGCTCCTCAAAGTAAATTGAGGAGCTTTTTTACATTATTATAGCTTGTGCTTTATGTAGCTTTTTACATTATTCTTCTGGCTCTGGTGCTCCTACTGGGCAAACTCCAGCACAAGTACCACATCCGATGCAAGCTTCTTTGTCAATTACATATTTGCTATCTCCTTGTGAAATACAAGATACTGGGCAACTTGCAGCGCATGCTCCACATCCAATACATTTATCTGTAATTTTATATGCCATTTTTTCTCACCACCTCTCTACTTCCTTTTTTACTTCTTTTACTATTATTCCTTGTACTAGTAAATTAGACTTATTTATTTTATTACATATCATCTTCATTACTTGCTTGTTTTTCCATTTTCTCTAGTTTTTCTAATTCTTGTAATTCTTTTAAATGTTCTCTTTCTTCTGGATCTACTTCTTCTTTTCCCACATTTTTAATAATTTTGACTTCGGAAACTGGATATTTTTTATAGAAAATGTCATCTCCATCTTTTAGTTTGACTCTAATCATCTCTTTTAAAGTTTCTATAGAGTCTACAATTCCTTCTCCATCTTCTGTTTTAACAATTGCTCCTATTTTAGGCAATCTATTTAGTTTTTCTTCATACACTTCTTGTTCATATTTTAAGCAACACATTAGTCTTCCACAATTTCCAGAAATCTTAGATGGATTTAATGACATATTTTGCTCTTTTGCCATTTTAATAGATACTGTTTCAAAATTTCCTAAGAAAGAACAGCAACAAAGTTCTCTTCCGCAAACTCCATTTCCACCAATGCGCTTTACTTCATCTCTTACTCCTATTTGTCTTAATTCAATTCTAGTTCTAAAAACTGCTGCTAAGTCTTTTACTAATTCTCTAAAGTCAATTCTTCCATCTGCTGTGAAATAAAATAAGATTTTACTATTATCAAATTTGTATTCAACTTCTGTTAAATGCATATCTAATTTATATTTTTTGATTTTTTCCTCGCAAATTTTAAAAGCTTCTTCTTCTTTCTTTTTGTTCTCTTCTTGATGTTTTAAGTCTTTTTGAGTAGCAATACGAATTACCTTTTTGAGGGGTGCTGTTAAGCTTTCTTCTGGAACAGCTCTTTTACTTACTACTACCTCACCAAGTTCTTGCCCCATAGCAGTCTCTACTACTACTTTATCTTGCTTATTTATTTCTAGTTCATCTGGATCAAAAAAGTATATTTTTCCCGGCTTTTTAAATCTGATTCCTACTATATTTTTCAATTAATTTTCTTTCCTTTCTTTTTATGCAAATTGTTCCCATATTCTTAATAATAAATTATCAATAGACATATCATAGTTGCTATTATCTGTTATTCTTTTTTTCGTTTCTTCTATAATATCAACTGCTTTTGTATATCTTCTATCTTGCTCTTCACGGAGTTTCTCAAAAAAGACAACATTCATATAGTCTAACAAATCCATAATTTTTTCTTTAGCCTGATATAGTATTTCTGCATCTTTCCAAATTTGCGTAATGTTTTCTTTTTTTATATTACTAATTATTTTCTCTACTTGATTATATGTCTCTTGTTCTTCTACAATTTTAATTGCTCTACCAATACTTCCCTGACATTGTTTTACCATATTACTAGTCATTTGGAAGCTTTTTTCCTCTGATTGATTTTGTAAATAGATTTTTATTTCTTCTTCTGAAAGGGCTTGAAAAGCAATTTTAGTACATCTTGATTTAATGGTTGCTAGTAATTTACTTTCATTCTCCGTTAATAAAATTAAAACTGCATAATTTGGTGGTTCTTCTAATGTTTTGAGTAATCCATTTGCTGCTTCTCTTGTCATTTTATCACTATTTCTAATAATATATACTTTTTTTTCTGAAGTTACTGGTTTTTCTGCAATTTTTTCTTGTAGGTAACGAATTTGCTCTATTTTGATTGTTTTGCCATCTTCTGGTTCTATTTGTAAAAAGTCTGGATGACTTCCCCCTTGAAATTCTAGACAAGATTTGCAAGTTGCACATGGTTTTTCTTGATTAGAACTGCATAATATCATGTGTGCAAATTCTTTTGCAAAAAGGCTTTTTCCAATTCCGTCAATTCCTACAAATAAATAACTATGCAACAAATTATTAGTTTGAACACTGTTCTTTAGTATATTTTTTACTTTTTCATTTCCTATCAAGTTCTCAAAGGACAATTTTTTTCCTCCTCTAAAATTTTCTAAGGTGTGTCCCCTATATGACACTTTTGTCAGAAAAAGGAACGTCCCCAACCTGACACTATACCTTACCAAATAAATCAAATGGCCAAAAGCGAATCCATACCTTACTTTCAATCTTTTCTAATGGAATACAACCAAACTTCCTACAGTCTGTTGATTGTCTTCTGTTGTCTCCCATAGCAAATACGCAATTTTCTGGAACAATAAAATCTGTAAAATACTCATCTGGGTAGTTCGCTCTTGTTTCTACACCTTCTGCTAAATAGTCTTCTTGTAATTCTTCTCCATTAATATATACTTTTCCATCCTTAATTTGAACATGCTCACCTGGTAAGCCAATAACTCTTTTTATATAACTTTCCTTTTTTAATTCTAATACATAGTAAGTAAATTTTCCCCACCAAGAGGTTGGTTCGTTTTCGTATTTTGCTACTGGATTATTAAGGTCAATATCTTCTTTTTGTATAGATACTTTTGCATTACTTGGTGCTTCAAAAGTAATAATGTCTCCTCTTTTTGGCATTTGTTTCGTTGTTCTTACCCATCTATTTAAAAGAAGTCTATGTCCTTCAATTAAAGTTGGTTTCATAGAAACTTGTTCTACCACTGTTGGTGTTCCTATAAAATATTTGATTAAGAGCGCTAGTACAAAAGCAATAACAATACATGCTATCCATTCTAATATGTTCTTTGCTTTGTCGTTTATAATCATTCTCCTATTTCCTTCTTTCATCAATGTTTACAATCTCGCTTTACTCGATTGCATAAGTTATCTGTAGCTTGCTCTGCTTCGCACAGCTAACTTCGCTTCATTCCACTTTGCATAAGTTATCTGTAGCTTGCTCTGCTTCGCACAGCTAACTTAATTTCTTAGTAGGTACTCTGATCACTATCTCTGTTCCTTTTCCTACTTCACTTTTGATATCAATACTACCATTGTTTTGGTCTAAAATTTCCTTGGCAATGGAAAGCCCTAATCCTGTTCCACCCATTTCTCTAGTTCTTGCCTTATCAACACGATAAAATCTTTCAAAAATTCTGCTTAAATCTTGTTCTGGAATTCCGATTCCATTATCAATAATCTTGATATAGGCATCATTGTATACAAAACCTACATATACTTTGATAATTCCATTTTCAGGCGTATATTTAATTGCGTTCGTAATAATGTTTAAGATAACTCTTTCAATTCCATATTTATCTGCTTTTACTGGTGGAACATTGGCTGTAACAAAACATTCTATATGGTGATTTTTCTTTTCAATTTCAAATTTTAATCTTTCGATACATTTCTTGGTTAAATCACCTAAGTCAAATTCTACTTCTTCTTTGGTAATTTTTTTGTTATCATAACGAGATAATACTAGTAAGTCTGTTACTAACCTTGCCATTCTTCTTGCTTCTGAACTAATAACTCCTAGAAATTTTGCTTGCATCTCTTTGTCGTATTCTGATTCTAATAAAGTATCTGCATATCCCATAATTGAAGTAATTGGTGTTTTTAGCTCGTGAGATACATCTGCTACAAACTCTTTTTGCATATTGTCTAGTTTTACGTGTTGTGTAATGTCTTGTATTACTACAATAACGCCTGCTGGTTTATCGCTTTCGTCTTGGAATGGAGCAAATAGTAAATTAACATACTTTTCTCCTATATTGAGTCTTTGCTCTGAAGAAGTCCAATTTTCTAAATAAACTATTTTTTCTAAATTAATGTCTGTATTCAGCTTTTGAAAAATTTTATTAAAGCTGTTATCTTGTCTATCTAATTGTAGTAGACTTTTGGCTGCTGGATTAATATGGATGATTTTTCCTTCCATATCAAAAGCAATAATACCGTCTGTCATGTGAAGTAAAATAGTTTCAATTTGTTTCTTTTGTTTTCCCATTTCATTCAAGTTTTGTTTTAGTTCATTTGTCATAAGGCTAAAAGCATTTACTAGTTCATCTATTTGTGTTTTCTTTTTATCTAGATGGGCAATTTCAACTTCTTCACCATTTGCTATCTTTTCCGCACTTTCAATCAAACTATTGACTGGTTTTACTACTGATTTAGTATTAAAATAGCTAACTAGTACCATAATAGCACTAAAACTTCCAATCGCTATAACTGCAATTACTTCTGTCTGTCTTACTTGTGCTTTGATTTTTTCTTGTATTTTCTCTTTTTGTTTTTCTTCAAGCTGTAGGTCTTTTTGCTCGTTTTGCACAAGAGATTGGTTCATCTTTTCTAACATCATGATATGTGAGAAAGAAAGTGAACCAATAATCAAAATTCCTAAGACAAAGAAAATGAGTATTATCTTAGTTTGTATATTCTTTATCATTTTAATTCTATTCCTTTTGTTTACTTTTTAGTTTGATGCTAAATAATAGCCTACACCTCTTTTTGTAATTAAAATCTTTGGTGCTGATGTATCTTTTTCAATTTTTTCTCTAATTCTTCTAACTGTAACATCTACTGTTCTAATATCTCCATAGTATTCATATCCCCATACTTTTTCTAGTAGGATTTCTCTTGTTACAACTTGACCTGGCTGATTTGCTAAGTATTTTAATACTTCAAACTCTCTAAGGGTTAAGTCGATAACATCTCCTCTTACTCTTACTTCAAATTTATCTAAATCAATCGTAAGTTCTCCTAAAGAAATCGTATTATGCGCTTTTTCTTCTTGTTTTTCTTCTGCCACTTGTTCTTTTTGTTGTCCTGATACTTCTGCTTTTCTCAGGTTTGCTTTTACTCTAGCAATTAGTTCTCTTACGCTAAATGGTTTTGTGATATAATCATCTGCTCCTAATTCTAACCCTAAAATTTTATCAATTTCTTCATCTTTAGCAGATAAGATTAAAATTGGCACGTTAAGAGTATGTCTTAACCTTTGACATACAGTTAATCCATCTACTTTTGGAAGCATAATATCTAATAGGATTAAATCTACTCTTCTATCTAATGCTACTTTAATTGCAGTTTCTCCATCTTCAGCTTCTATCGTTTCATATCCTTCTTTTTGTAGATTATATACTAAAATATCTCTAATTGGTTTTTCATCATCTACCACTAAAATGACTTTTTTATTTGTATCTGTCATTTTTTTATCTTCATTTTCTGGCATATTTAAGTTATCTTTATTTTCTTCCACTTAAAACGTACCCACCTTTCACATTTTCTACGTATATTTATATCATATTAACGTTTTTTGTACAAGTTTTTTTATATATTTTTGTCATATTTCTGACATCATTTTGCAACATAGTTGAAATATTTATACTATAAATAAAAAAGCCATTAGTAGAGTATTTTTACGTACCCTACTAACAGCCCAATGGCTATTTTCATATCCATTTTTCGAACCTTCTTTATCCCAAAGACTGTTCTTTTTACTTGACAAGCCTCAGGTGCGACCTTTTCTCTGCCCCTTTGTCCTCCAGTTGTTCTTGCCTTTTCTCTCGCCGTTCCTTAATTCTTTGATCACGCTTCCAGAAATACTTTTCTGTCTCTATTTCTCTTAGCGTGATGAATACTGCAGCAAAAGGAATCAGGAGCATAAGGAGCAGAGATAGAAACCAAATAGCAAGTTTCATCAAGGCAGGCAGATTGCTATATACGCGAATCAGAAGGTCTTCCGACTGATAGAACTTCTCGTTCCGTTCTTTCTTTTCTGCCGTAAAGTTCTCCGTCATAGCGTCTGTTTTCTGTTCCTGAGCATTGTTGTTGAGTACCATCAGGCTGGCACCTGTTTTCGCTATTTTATAGCAAATTTGTTCAGCCTTGACCACTCCAAGTAATACAAATAAGAGGGTCACAATTGTGACGGTAATCCTGATGATAGCTGCCTCGCGTTGTTCGTTCTTCCTTGACATGTTGCGTTCCTCCTAAACAAAATAATAGTACTTTATATTATAACATTTCTAGAGCTAAAAATCAAATCAAGCACTCTTTCTGATATTTTACATCTCTATTTCAATTTTATAAATGCCCCCATTTTCCTCTAATTTAATTTGTTTTTCTTCTACTTTTTCTCCATTTACCTTAAATGAGGTAACTCCTGTTACTTTGCCATTTGGGTTATTTACTTGTATATGATATTTTGTGTTTTTATATTGATATTTGATAGAATATTCTTTCCAGCTGCTGGGAATACATGGCTCTACACAGAGTTTTCCTTGATGTATACGCAGTCCTAAAATATATTTTATTCCTGTTTCATACATCCAACTGCTTGATCCTGTATACCATGTCCATCCTCCTCTTCCTGCTAAATTTCTTTGACCTGCAATATCAGCACAAATAACATATGGTTCTACTTTATATTTGATTGCCGCTTCTTTCGTTCTGCTATGCTCAATTGGATTAATCATTCGATATAGTTCTCCTGCTTTATCGCCAAATCCTAGCATTGCCTCTGCTACTACTGCCCAAATTGCTCCATGAGTGTATTGTCCCCCATTCTCTCTTGTTCCTGGTATATATGCTTTAATATAACCTGGCTCTAAATTTCCTTTGTCAAATGGTGGATCCAATAATTTAATGATACCATTTTCTTTGTCTATTAAATGATTTTCTAGGCTTTGCATAGAAATATACTTTTTGTCGTTATCTCCTGCTCCGGAAATAACTGCCCAACTTTGTGCTATTGCATCTATTCTACATTCTTCATTTTGTATACTACCTAATACATTTCCATTGTCCATGAAAGCTCTTTTAAACCATCTTCCGTCCCAGCCCTTTGAATTGAGAGCTCTTTTTAATCTTTCCATAATCTGTTCATAATGCTTTACTAGCTCTTCTTCTTTTTTCTCTTGGCAAATAGGAATGAACCTTTTTAAAATATCATAGAGGAAAAATCCAAGCCATATGCTTTCTCCCTTTCCTTGATTTCCCACTGTACTAAATCCATCATTCCAATCTCCTGAACCTATTTTGGGTAATCCATTTTCTCCAAAATCTAAAGAGATTTGAATTGCTTTTTTGCAATGTTCATATAATGTTCCTTCCTGTTCGGATGACAAATGCAAATCATATCTTTCATCTATTTCTTCTGTTAATGGCTCTCCTGCCAGATAAGGAATCATTGTTTCTAAAATACCCATATCTCCTGTAAATTCTATATATTCCTCTGTTAAATATACGAGCCATAATCGGTCATCACTAAATTTAGTACGTATTCCTCTACTTGTTTCTTCATGCCACCAATGTTCTACGTCTCCTTCTATAAATTGATGTGCAGCATGTTTTAAAATTTGATTTTTTAGCATTTCTGGTTCTACGTATTTTAAAGATAGACAATCTTGCAATTGATCACGAAATCCTAATGCTCCTCCTGATTGGTAATATCCAGTTTTTCCCCATAATCTAGAAGTAATGACTTGATATAATAGCCAACCATTTAGCAGAATATTAGTAGATTCAAGAGGTGTAGTAACTTGTACTTTTTCCAATAATTGCCTCCAATATTTTTTAGTGTTTTCGTATTCTTCATGCACTTTACTGATGTTACGATATTGATAGCTTAAGTCTTGACACTCTAACATATCTTTCCCTACTCCCAAAGTGAATATAATCTTTTTGCTTTCTAGTGCTTCTAATTCTACTTCACATTGCACTGCTATGATTCCGTCTTGCCATAAGCTATTTTCTTTGTTTAATTCTATTTGATCTATCCCATCTGGATGTGTCAAATTCCCCTTACCAAAGAAGCTTGTTTTGCTGCCTGTATAAGATGTAATCTTTTCATTGCTAGATACAAATAGATATTGATTATTTTCCTCACTACTTATATTTTGCATACATATCATATTCGCATTTTCATAGAAATCTAAATTTAAAAATCCATGAGACTTTAATTCATCTTCTTCTAAAACGGGCTTCACATAATAGATTAGTTTATATTTCTTTTTGTGTAGCTCATTATTTTCTAATTGTATCATTTGTACTTTTACATTATCTTCCATTGGAACAAAAACATCTAGTTTTTGTGTTACCCCCTTGTTTGCATGTTTATATTTTGCATATCCAAATCCATAAGTAATGTAGTAATCATTTTCATCTGGACATGGATTAAATCCTAAAGACCATATCTTTTTTGTTTCAGAATCTTGCATATAAATAACTTCTGATGGTACATCCATTATTGGTTGGTTATTCCAAGCAGTTATTCTATTTAGCCTACTATTTTTATACCAAGTATATCCTCCCATACTTTCTGTAACTAGAGTTCCAAAATTAGGGTTTGTTAGTAAATGGCTCCATACAGTTGGCAACTTTTTACCTTTATGAATACAAATATGATATTCTGTTTCGTCTTCTGAAAAACCTCCAAAATCATTATAGTATTTTAAATTCTCAGTTTCTAAATTCTCTCGAATTGGCTGTTGCTCTATTAATAATTTTGATGGTTCTTCTCTTGGTACCTCTTTTATTTTTTCTAAATACTCTTCTTCTAATTCTTTTAGGTGTCGAGAAATCGTGCTATTTCCATCAAAACTCAAGTTGGCTCTATACTCTAAAAAGTTTATTTCTTCTTCTGATAGATTTTCCAAAATGAAAATTCCACCCTCTATATTTTGCAAATAACTTAATCCTTTATTCAGAATACTTGCAAAAATAGCTTCTTTTACTCTACTTTCATAACTATATTTTTCTTCACTTACAATTACTAAATCCATTTGAATATTTTTTAGCTTAAAATATTCATAACCTTTTAATGCTTCTTCTACCAATTCTATCTCTTCTAAATTCTTAATGCGAAGAAGTAAAATTGGTAAATCTCCTGAAATTCCATATTGCCATAGTTTGCTAACTGGTACTAGTACTTTTGTACGATTGGTTAATATTTTTAAAGGATTGTTTTTTA
>Ga0137297_11240_pt1 | contig 11135 bp, 9 predicted proteins | sample RamsorincwithD2O_FD_97191 | JGI IMG/M metagenome (GOLD analysis project Ga0137297, IMG submission 97191) | Mouse cecal microbial communities from Vienna, Austria - Mucin amended with D2O | ecosystem: Host-associated > Mammals > Digestive system > Large intestine > Cecum | place: Austria: Vienna... | reverse complement strand
GCAAGATGGCATCGCCAATGCCTATATTCCCGCACAAAAACCAACCCCAACCACCAAACAACTTTTCTATGCCCCCTCCATCAGCGCTCGCATTATCTACTCCAATACCACTGGCGATAATACCGAAGACGGTAATCCTAATAACTCCACTACTACTATGTCCGATCGACTCATCCAGTATACAAATGTCTCTCGTATCGAAGGGCTCTGGGTGGTTGCCGTAAAATCCAAATCTGGTGATAATCCGCAATATTACGATTTTTACATCGGCAGTTGCTGGTACGGCTCGAACTCCCTCTCTCCTACCTCCATTGATACGGTCGTACGTCTATATAATCCGGAGAAATCATAATGAAGAACCTATATAATCTTACTATCAATAATAAAACTAAAGCTGGCTTTACTATCGTTGAAGTTACTCTTGCGATGGCGTTTATCGGCGCACTTTTACTAGCCATCGCTATGATTTTGACCAACATTCTATCACTTTACCAAAAAGGGCTAGTTGTTAAATCGGTCAATAGCGTTGGGCGTGGACTGGTCAGTGAGCTTACCACCGGTATCAATGCTGCTCCATCCATTGATAGCACTAGCCTGTGCAACACTTTAGCATCAAACCCCGCAGAATGCCTTAAGAATGGTGCTTTTCAGTTTATTTTTCAATCTCACGAGGGTATCGCAGAGCATGCCGCCTCCTCCGACGAATATCAAGACCGCGACCAACCAGTCCAGTATTATGGCGTACTCTGCACGGGAAACTATACCTATATGTGGAATACCTGGCGGGCTTTTGATACCGGGCACAAGCTCAAACTTACTTATCTTGATGCGTCTAGCAATAAGGAAGAACCTCTTGAAGACTTTAAAATGATTCGCTTCAAAGACCGTAATTATCGTGCCTGTTCCGCCATCGCTGAGGAGCCATCGGATTTCGATAATTATGGTAAAGTTGACATCACGGAACTCCCAAACCATGCAGCATATTTCATAGAAAAGCCCGAAGACGGCTTCCTTGATAGTACTGATGTAGATCTTTATCTATACGAACTTACTATCTTCCCAGTTTCGCAAGATATTGTAACTCTGCGCGCTTTCTTCTCTGGCACCTTCATCTTAGCTACTAATCGTGGTGATGTCAATATTTTGCGCAGCGGGGAATATTGTAACACTAATAATCCACTTGGTACTGGTACTGTCCTAGATCTCGGGTCTGAGTTTAACTATTGTGCTATCAATAAGTTTAATTTTGCCGCTCGCACAGCAGGAAATGCTATATAATATATACTATGAAGAGGTTATGTTTGAAGAATCTATCATCTAATACTAAAAAAGGTGTCGCATCTCTATATATTGTAATTTTTGCAACGATACTATTTGGAGTTATTACTTTGAGCTGTATGCGCATTATGCTCTCAGAGTTTGGCCAAAGTAGCGACGACGACCTCTCTCGTTCCGCTTACGATGCGGCCATGGCTGGAGTAGAGGATGCTAAAACTGCCGTGAACCGATATTACGATTGTCTTGGCGGTGCCGGTAAGCCAGAGTATTGTAACGCGGATGCTCGCAAGAACCTTTTTGCAGAAAACTGCGATACGTCCATCGGCGTGGCTAAGTATCTCTATGGCAATAGCTATAATAGTGGCACTGAAAAACCCGAAGTCATGCTTCAGGAGGGAAGCGATGGCACGAATAGCAACGACAATAATTCCAACCAAGCTTACACCTGTGTGATAGTTAGCGACGAAACCCCAGACTATCGCGGCACGCTTACTTCTGATACTAATACAAAGGTTGTTCCACTCGGCGTTAAGTCGGTCGATGGGGGCAGTAGTGGTCTGGGTAGAGTAAGAAGAGTTAAATTTAGCTGGTATTCACAGCTTAACGAAGGTGACGCCTCGCAGCTTAGGGTTAATCCAGATGGAAAATTTATGAATAGTAGTCGTGCAACATTACCACCCACAATTTCACTTACCATTATTAAGATTGGAGACTCTACATCTGCCGATTTCTTCCATAAAGCTAATAATGGTGCGGATTATAGTACGGTAGTACTAGTACCTGGTGCCATAGGCCCAACCAATACTAATACAATTAGCCATACTCAACTAGAAACAGCTGGCAACGCCATAGCAGACAAACACGAATCTTTTACCGTACAGTGTTCTTTAGCTACAGAATTTGCCTGCTCAGTGGATTTAACAGGGCTTAGTTTTGGTAATAACGACAGTGCCTTCCTAGTAGTTTCATTGCCATACCGCGAGCTCATCACTGATTTTGCCGTGGCCTTATATGAGAGTGAAGACGTCAATGCTCAACCAATTAATTTCAAAGGTGTACAGATTAGCGTGGATTCCACTGGACGCACTGATCAACTCTTCCGCCGTGTTGAGACCAGACTGGATCCATCTGACATGTACTTCCCTTTCCCGCAATACGCTTTGGATTTGGGCAACGGTGGAGATGGCGCACTTACCAAAGATTTCTGGATTACCGCCAATTGCTGGTACGCCCGTAAATTCAACGACAATTTTGACGGCGGAGCCTGTAAAAATAACAATAATTATTAGCCTGTGCGCTAACTTCCCACCAAAAAGCCGCCCCGCAGGGCGACTTTTTTCTAAAACCTGTAATCTCTAATAATTCTCCGCCCGAATCTCAAAGAAGGCTTGTGGATGATTACAAGCTGGGCAAACTTCAGGGGCTTGCTCTCCTGTGTGGATATAACCACAATTACGGCATTTCCACACGGTCACTTTGTCGCTCTTGAACACCATATCAGAATCGACATTTTCTTTTAGCTTCAAATAGCGTGCTTCGTGAGCTTTTTCAACTCCGGCCACAAGCTCGAACTTCGCAGCGATTTCATCGTAGCCTTCCTCACGAGCTTCCTTCGCAAAGTTATTGTACATGTCAGTCCACTCATAATTCTCGCCCTCTGCAGCTGCTTCTAGATTTTCGCTAGTTGAAGCAATTTCGCCACCATGCAAGAACTTAAACCAAACCTTTGCATGCTCTTTTTCGTTATCAGAAGTCTCGCGAAAAATCGCGCTAATCTGTTCGTAGCCTTCTTTTTTAGCCTTGGAAGCGAAATACTGGTATTTCATCGCAGCTTGTGACTCGCCTGCAAAAGCCATCTCAAGGTTCTTCCAAGTTTTACTATCTTTTTCTAATTGTTTCATTGATAACTCCTCTCTATATCATTACCAATTATAGCACAAACCACACAGATATCTCAACTCATCTTGCCACATAGGCTGCAATATATTCCAAACGGTATTTTAAGCCAAAAATATTTGAACTTGTACATCGCGTACAAGTTCGATCACACTCCAACAGAGGTCAGGCCCGCGCCATATGAACTTTATTTAAGTGTTCCTTAGCTTTTAGTGTCACCGAGCGCCCTCGTGGCGTCCGTTCAATCAGCCCTAGTTGCAGCATATATGGCTCATAATAATCCTCAATTGTTGAGGGTTCATCCCCAGTAAGTGCCGCAATCGTCGTAAGCCCCACCGGCCTATCACCATAATTTTCCAACATCAACTCTAGCATATTGCGATCTGCTGGATCGAGTCCTAGTTCGTCAATCTCCATCAAATCTAGTGCTCCTTGTGCTAACTCCGTACTGATATATCCATCACCGTTTACTTCAGCGTAGTCGCGTACACGTTTTGTCAATCGGTTTGCAATACGTGGTGTCAAGCGTGACCGTGTAGAAAGTAGTTTTGTCGCCTCACTGTCAATTTTTGTACCTAGAATCGTTGCTGTACGGGTGATAATTCTCTCAATCTCAGGAGTTTTATAATATTCTAACCGGTGCACGAGCCCAAAACGATCCCTGAGCGGACCAGCCAGGGAGCCAGTCTTGGTGGTTGCTCCCACCACTGTAAAATTTGGTAAATCCAACCGCACTGATCGTGCCGCCGGACCTTTACCGATCACTATATCTAACTTATAGTCCTCCATTGCTGAGTAGAGTACTTCTTCCACCGCACGTTTCAGGCGGTGGATCTCGTCAATGAATAGCACATCACCACTCTGTAAATTCGTCAAAATTGAAGCTAAATCTCCCGCCCGCTCAATCGCCGGTCCACTTGTCACTCGTAAGTTTGCGCCTAACTCATGCGCAATGATATTCGCCATCGTCGTCTTGCCCAACCCTGGCGGCCCGTAAAGTAATACATGATCAAGCGTCGTCCCATCATCACGTTTCTTGACGGCATCAATTGCAAGCCTGAGATTTTTCTTTAGGTGATCTTGACCGATATAATCTGCAAAGGTCAACGGCCGTAATGTCACTTCTTCTGCCTGCTCCGAGAGGTCGCTTTCGTCCAGCGAGGTATCTAGAACGCGCCGGGGTTTTTCTGCATCAATGCTCCTCTCTATTCCCATACAGCCATTATAGCATGAAACACTCATAACAACTTGTTTTTGGGGCATTCCTCGTGTATAATAAGCTTATGTATAATCCTTACGAACTAGAACACAAAACTCCGACCAAAAAAGATTATCTCGATACAACTGATTTTGACCAAGTTGAGATGCTTGATATGGTCAAAATTTCTACGGCTGTCCGCAGCTATATCAAGTCCGGCGGCACTCTAGAAACACTCTTCCACAAAAACCTCGCTATGATCTTCGAGCAGAAGTCCACTCGCACTCGCGTATCTTTTGAAGTCGCGATGGAACAGCTCGGCGGTCACGCACTCAACCTCGCACCGGGCGCCATTCAGCTTGGTGCTCACGAGACCATTGGTGATACAGCCAAAGTCCTCAGCCGCATGGTCGAGATGATTATGGCGCGTGTTAATCGCCATCAAGACGTCGTTGAGCTGGCTCAGCAGGCTACCGTACCAGTTATTAATGGTATGTCAGATTATAATCACCCCACCCAAGAGCTCGGTGATATTATCACTATTTTTGATCATTTACCGAAAGATAAACCTCTCGATCAGATCAAAGTCATCTTCGTCGGCGATTGTACGCAAGTCTGCGCTTCGCTCATGATGATTACTACTAAGATGGGCATGAATTTCATTCAATATGCTCCCCCTGCCAAGTGGCTCAATGACGATTATCTCAAATTGGGTCGTGCCAATGTTCAGCAGTATGGTGGTAGTGTTCATGTTTCGGACAATCCTGAAGTCCTCGAAGGTGCCGACTTTATCTATACCGATGTTTGGTATGGTCTCTATGATAAGGAAACTCCTAAAGAAGTCTACATGCGCGAGTTTTATCCTAAGTATCAAGTCAATGACGAAATGCTCGCCGCTACCCGCAATCCTGAAGTCAAATTTATGCATTGTTTACCGGCCATGCGTGGCGAAGAAGTTACTGATAGCGTTATGGATGGGGCTGCTTCCATTTGTTGGGATCAAGCCGAGAATCGCCTCACAGCACAACGCGGTCTGGTTCTGTATTTTGGTGGCGTAGCGCAAGAAGCGCTCGATACGATTAAGAGGCATAAGGAGGACAAAGATGCCCAAAAATAAAAAACATAAGTTCAGGCTGTTTAGCGCCGTACTCGCGACAGTTTGTATTATCTTGGTGGGTGATGCCGTCGCACCAACTGCCTCGATCGGTAATTCACAGTACATCTGGTGGGCTATTATGCTTCTCGGCTTCTTTGTGCCGTATGGCTTAATTTCTGCCGAACTTGGTACGCAATATCCGTCCGAAGGTGGTATGTATACTTGGGTCAAAAAAGCCTTCGGTGAAAAATGGGCTGGTCGCGTTGCCTGGTATTACTGGGTTAATTATCCGCTCTGGGTCGCCTCCCTTGCTAATCTCGTTACGACTTATCTCATGCAAATGATCGGCTTTGAGATGACCTGGCCGGTAATCCTTGCTATTCAGATGGGTTACATTTTGCTCGTCAGCGTGCTTGGTGTGCTACGCATTTCCCAAAGCGCTTGGCTCTCTAACCTCGGCGCTATTTGTAAGTTTATCTTCATGGCTGGTATTGGTGCGCTTGGTATCTATGTATTAGTTACTCAAGGTAGTGCCAACCCAATCACATCCTTCACTGACCTTTTGCCAATGGTTGGTGAAAATGGCGGCTTTGATTTTACTGGGCTTGGCTTCGTGGCTTTGATTATCTTCAACTTCTTAGGTTTTGAAGTAGTTTCTACCTTCAGCGACGATATGGACAACCCTAAAAAAGAAATCCCCAAAGCTGTTATTGTTGGCGGTATCTTGATTGCCGTTTTCTACCTGCTCGCTTCATTTGGTATCAGTGTAGCTATTCCACTCGACGAAATTCAGGCCAGTTCTGGTCTCATTGATAGTTACAATAGCATGCTTGTCACTATTGGTGCTAGCGCCGGCGTCATTAAAGCTATTACGGTTGTCGTGGGCGGCATGTTTATCTATACTCTGGTTGCTAACATTTCTTCTTGGAATTTCGGTGTCAATTCCGTTATCGCCTATGCTGCTGAAGACGGAACTTTCCCAAAGTCCTGGGCTAAGCGTAATAAAAACGGTGTGCCATATGTCGTCTCCATCTGGACTGGTATTGTTGGTGCTATCATCGCTGTTGGCGGTATTATCGTTGGACAATTCTTCCCCGAAGCTGCCGACCTCTTCTGGACATTCTTCTCGCTCAGCTTGGTTACGCTGTTGCTTTCATACTTACCAATGTTCATGGCTTTCCTCAAACTTCACAAAAAGGGCCCTGCCACCAAGAAAGGATACTGGATCAGCGGTGGTAAAATCAAAGTTACGCTCTTTGGTATCATACCATTCCTACTTATCTTGATAGCGCTCTTCTTTACCCTCTTCCCAGAGTTCAATCTCGAAATGTTTAGCTATAATTGGCCATTAATTACAGGCGCCGCCATCGCTATCATTATCGGCGAGATCATGGTCTGGAATATGAGCCGCAAACAAACCAAAACTTCCAAAACCAAACGCGTCCGCGCACGTAGTACACGTTAAATTAAACAAATAATCTGGCGAGGTCCCAGTGGGTCTCGCCATACAAAGAAAGGAAATTAATGCGAATTACAGATACTACACCCAAAGCCGATGGCTTCTATATGCCATCTGAATTGGCCGAGCATCGCTGCACCTACGTTCTATGGCCTGAACGCGGCGACAACTGGCGCAACAACGCCGAAAACGCCCAAAATGTCTTCCGTGAAGTCATCGAGACCATCGCTAAGTACGAGCCAGTTATTGTCGGGGTTAACCCAGGTCAATATCCCCATGTTTTAGAAATGAACATACCTAATGTCCAAGTCGTTGAGATTTCCAATAATGATTCTTGGATTCGTGATTGTGGTGCTACTTTTGTCGTTAATGGTAAAGGCAACATGCGTGCGGTGGATTGGTCGTTCAACGCCTGGGGCGGCTTAGTTAATGGTCTTTACTTCCCATGGGATCAAGACGATCTTGTCGCTGCCAAGATGTGTGCCATTGAAGCAGTTAACCGCTATCGTTTGAGCGATTTCGTGCTCGAAGGTGGTTCCATCCATAGCGACGGTGAGGGAACCATCCTCACTACCGAAGAATGTTTGCTCGACCCAGGTCGCAATCCTAACATGACGAAAGAAGAAATCGAAGCCAAGCTTAAGGATTATCTTGGTGCCGAAAAAGTTCTCTGGATCCCGAAGGGAATCTACATGGACGAAGACACCAATGGCCACGTTGACAATATCTGCCAATTCGTCGCACCGGGCAAAGTCGTCCTCGCCTGGGAAGACAACGAGCAAGATCCTCAATACGAGCGTTCCAAAGCTGCTCTCGACTACCTCGAAAGCCAAACCGACGCCAAAGGTCGCAAGCTTGAAGTCGTCAAAATCCACGTTCCGAACCCCATTACCATTACGAAAGAAGAATCCGAAGGCGTTGATATCGTCGAAGGTACTTTCCCGCGCAACGAAGGTGATCGCTTGCCTGCCAGCTATGTCAATTATTATAATTGCAATGGCGCCATTATTTTGCCAGTCTTTAATGATGAGCATGACCAAGCTGCCATTGACACTCTCAAAGAGCTCTTCCCCTACAAGAAAATTGAGCCTATTTACGCTCGCGAGATTTTGCTTGGCGGTGGCAATATCCACTGTATTACCCAACAAGTCCCTAAACCATAATCTCGCATAAACAATATATCACAGGACGAATAATACAAAAAATCAATATATCACGAGGTGCATAAATGCAGAAGCTACACTATGACGGGCCAATTGTTTTAGTAGTAATGGACGGAGTTGGACTATCACCAAAGCGCAGTGGTAATGCCGTTCGTCAGGCTCACACCGAATTTCTCGACAATGCCATGCTGAATTATTTGAATATCCCGCTTGCTGCTTCCGGCGAAGCTGTCGGTATCATGCCTGGGCAAATGGGTAATTCTGAAGTTGGGCACAACGCGCTTGGCTCCGGGCAAATCATCAAGCAAGGCGTCGCCGGCATCGAAGAAGCCTTCAGCACTGGCGACATCTGGCGCTCTAAAGCTTGGACTGGTGCCATGAAATTCCTCGGCGCTAACTCCAGTCAGCCAGTCACAAATCACGCGCTGCATTTTGCTGGCATTTTTTCGGATGGCGGCGTCCATAGTGATATCAAACACCTTGAACAAATGATCGCTGAGGCTTACTCCGAAGGTATCAGAAAGATCCGCATCCACTGCGTTTTTGACGGTCGTGACGTTTCTCCTCAATCTGAACCAAAATATATCGAGCGCCTCGAACACTTCTGTAAGCAGTTCAAAGACGCCGACTTTCGGATTGCCTCTGGTGCTGGTCGCATGGTCGCTACCGCCGATCGCTACGAGAGTGATTGGGGCATGGTCAAACGCGGCTGGGATATGATGGTACACGGTCAGGCTCCTCGCCAGTTCAAAAATGCTTCCGAAGCCATTCGCACTTTTCGCCAAGAAAATCCTGCCATCCAAGATCAATATCTACCCGCCTTCGTAATTGTCGAAGACCTCGCCGCACGTTCTGCACTGGCTGCTCGTGCCATCATGGCGCGTGCCACTAGTAGCGGTAAAACTGGTCGCAAGCCCGTGCCTATTGGTAAAGTTCAAGATGGAGATGCTTTTATCTATTACGATTTTCGTGCCGACCGCGCCGTCGAGATAGCCCAAGCTTTCACTGAAGTTGATTTCGACAAATTCGATCGCGGCAATCCCCGAGCCAAAATTACTAAAGCTTCATCTACTGCCGCCAAGGTCGAGAATGGCAAGCTTTCTATCAAAGCCAAATCTGGCATGAAGCTCGGTGGCGCCAAATCTAGCGCCCCAAATCATGCCAAAACCTCCACCTCGTCATCTACTTCCGCCACTACTCAACCCAGCACCAAAGCTTCCAACTGGCTCCCCCGTATCTACTTTGCTGGTCTCACTGAATACAACTCTGACAAGCATATCCCCAAAAATATCCTCGTCCCGCCAGTTAAGATTTCCGATCCGCTCAATATTTTTCTCGGGCAGAACAAAATCCCTCAGCTCGCCATTTCCGAGACTGTCAAGTTCGGGCACATCACCTACTATTTTAACGGCAATAGTTACAAAAAAGCTCCCCGCGAAGGACAAGTCGAAATTCTCTCCGACACCCAGCCCTTCAACACTCGCCCCTGGATGAAATCCGCCGAAATCACCGACGCCGCGCTCACGGCAATGGGGAAGATTAAGTTTATCCGCCTCAACTATCCGGGTGGTGACATGGTCGGACATTTCGGCGAGCTTGAGCCTACCATTGCGGCTATGGAAGCCATCGATCTACAACTCGCCCGCCTCGCCGCCAAAGTCGACGAACTTGATGGTATGATGCTAATTACTGCCGACCATGGTAACGCCGAAGAGCTCCTCGACAAGCATGGCGTCGCCAAGACCGCTCACACCACCAATCCTGTTCCTTGTATTTTCTACGATAATACCAAGAATGCCAAGCTTTACAAAAGCGCCAATCTCAGCCATCCTGGCCTTGCCAACGTCGCCGCTACTATCACGACCCTGCTTGGCTTGCCGGATTACCCTGCCACCTGGCAAAAACCTCTCATCAAGGTCAAATAGTTAGCGATTTCGTCAAATTTCGCAAGACTCCAAACTCTACCCACTGGGTAGAGTTTCCGTTTCTGGGTTTACAAGAATTTGGAGAATTCTTGGCAAAACCTAAGCTCCGAGCTTAGGTTTCTGCCTATGCTCACAGGGGTAGAAAATTAGAAAACCTAAGCTCTGGGCTTAGGTTTCTGAGTAATTGTGAACAGTAATTTATCTTGCGAGACACCGCACAGAGAAACCGCCGTAGCGATTGTTGCCGTCGGACGGGTTGAGGTTACCGGAGTTGAAGTAGAGGTCGTGCGCGCTGGACGTACTAGAGTAGGGAGTAGAGGACCAATAGTAACCGTCGAGACCTGCGAGGTACAGCCCACGGGGGCTCACGCCCCCGGCCGGAATGAAGTACATTGGTGTTAGACGCACTTTGTCAACATTCGACTCGGGACCGTTATCAGTACGCAAGCCATAGGCACCCATTAATGCGCCAAAAGAACCAGTATTAGTATTGTTGCTCGTTGGTAGCTTCCAGTTTGTTGGGCAGATGCTCGCACTCGCCTGTCCACTAGTAATAGATCCACCCGTACCAGCTGTAGCGGCATTCCAGGAATAGTAGTTCCCTACATGATAGTGCTGACCTTCAGCTGCTGGAGCGGTTGTAGTCCAGTTACCTTTACTTGGGCAAGTCGACATGTTAGATAATGAGGTACCACAGTTAGTCCAATCAGTAGCCGATACGTACTTATAGTAATAATCGCCCGGATCCCACGACTGTACGGTAGTTTGTGTGTTAGACCAGCCCGTATTGATATTGCCAGTCTTGGTAGTCGTGGGCGGATAGTTTGGGTTGCTACTCTCAGACCAATAGCTACTAACGTCAGACGTAGCTGGGTTAACATTCGACTGCGGTGGATCAAGGGCGGCAAGTACTTTTATATCAAAGTCCAAGTTCTGCGTCATCCAGCAGTTACCATCTTTAAGCTTAGTGACCCAGTATAGTTTGTTATCTCTGGTATCTTTAAGTTGTTTAGTTTCGTTTTCTGTTGAAGCATTACATATAGCACTGGTCATCTCCTGCATGTTAGTAATGCCAGACAGCGTTTTTACCACTTCCGCTGGCTGTATAGCCAGTGATAAT
>Ga0137297_11820_pt1 | contig 11156 bp, 10 predicted proteins | sample RamsorincwithD2O_FD_97191 | JGI IMG/M metagenome (GOLD analysis project Ga0137297, IMG submission 97191) | Mouse cecal microbial communities from Vienna, Austria - Mucin amended with D2O | ecosystem: Host-associated > Mammals > Digestive system > Large intestine > Cecum | place: Austria: Vienna... | reverse complement strand
TGATTATCATATAGACTTCTCCAACAGCCAACTCCGGATGAACGGAGTCAAGAACTCATGGCTCAGTGGTATGGAGAACTCGTTGCTCATCAACATAATGCCACATTCTAAATGGGAATGGCGCATAATGGGAGAACACTACCGCAATGAGCTGACAGCCGGAACATACAAAAATGTTTTCCTGCTTGATACTAAGTTAGTCTATAAACCCAACAAGCGCATCGCACTCTCCGGAATGCTCAACAACATATTCAATCAACAGACTTATAATTACACCACCTACAGTCAGCTCTCATCCTTTGAGTCGCAACGATGGCTCCGCGGACGCGAACTGCTGTTCACAATCTCTTTAAGAAAATGAAAAAGATAATCACCCTCACAGTAATGTGCTTGCTTGCGATAGCCGCATTGGCACAAGAGAAAGCCGACATTGTAGTCAGCTATGAATGCAGATATCCAGGGTTGGTTAGCAAGGAAGTGAAGAAAGATATGACTTTACTTGCCAACTCGTCTAAATCAAAATATTTCAATGACATCAGTCTTTGGACGGATTCACTGAGTTCTACTCCTGAAGGTAAAGCCAAGCTTGATGAGATTATACGGGCTAATTGTCTTGTAATGCATCCGGATGGTTATCAATATTGGGATTTGACCAAGGGTCCAGTAAAGAAGATCTACACATATATCTTCAACGACATTTCTAGCGGCGCTCAGACTGTTTTTGATGAATGGGCTGAAGAACCTCATTACTATACGGAGCCATCGGGCGAGCAGACATGGGAAATCGTTGCGGACTCCATCACTTCTGTTTTAGGGTATGAATGCGTTATGGCAAAATCTGATTATCATGGAAGGGAATGGACAGCATGGTTCACTCCGGAAATTCCATTGAGTTTTGGACCTTGGAAGTTTCGTGGTCTGCCGGGATTGGTTTTGAAAGCGGAGGCTGCTGGGGGCTTTTCATTTATTGCTACTGGGTTGCAAACAACCGATAGAATAATGAGCCCAATGTATTCTGAAAGCGAATATTCCAAAATATCCAGAACAAAGGCTCAGGAGAATCACGAATTTTTCTTAAACAATCAAGAAAGTCTCTTGAAAGCTCAAAATGGTGGAATGGCTAAAATCACCTATACGGATGATGATGGCAATGAGATAAGTGCACCAGTCTATGATGCTCAGAAAATGAGTCTTGAACCCGATTATAAGAAGAAAAAATGAAAAGCATTCTTTCAGCGATAGCAATGTGCCTTGTGACAACAACTTTATTTGCACAGACCGCAGATATTGAGGTCAGCTATAACATGCACTCCTATTTTGCTAATGGAGTGGAAAAGAACACTAAGTATCATCTTTTGGCTAATGCCACTCTTTCAAAATTTTATAATCCCCAGTCAGAAGAGATTGATTCCCTTACATCAACACCGGAAGGACTTGCTGCTTTCAAGAAAACGCAGGAGGCTGCTTTGAAAGCGATGATAGGTCAAGGGATGATTACAGTTGATAAACTTCCACGTAAAAAGGTGACAAACTATGTGATTAAATCTGCGCAGGATTCCACAATTACTGTATATGATATGCTTAAGGATGAGCATGTATATTATACAGAGCCTTTCTTGGAAATGGTATGGGAGATTGGAGACAGTACCAAAAATATACTTGGATATGAATGTGTTCAGGCATCAACAGACTACCACGGACGAATATGGACTGTATGGTTCACGCCTGAAATACCGATTCAGGATGGACCGTGGAAATTAAGGGGACTTCCTGGTTTGATTCTTGAGGCAACGACTGGGGACGGGATAGGATTCTTTGCTGACGGTATTGAGCAAACCAGCAAAAATATCAGAAATGTGTATGGGGCTGAAAAATATGAGAAACAGAACCGCAAGGATATTTTAAGAGCCCGTCGTGGCATGATTGATAATCCGATGGGAGCACTTTCCGCCTCCGGATTATCGGAAGGTGTCAGGATTGAGTCAAAGGAGTTAAAACCAAAGTCAGAGTCGTTTGACTTTCTCGAAACCGATTATAGGAAATAGACATGAGAAAACTCATTTTTACTATTGTATGTTTGATACAAAGCCTCATTGTATCTGCATCTAACAATGATATTCCTGAGATTGAGATGGTCTTCGTAGAAGGAGGTACATTCACAATGGGATTTGATGCTGATGAGACGGAACATGCCTATGAGACTCCCAAACATGAAGTAACACTGCATGACTACAAGATTGGCAAGTATGAAGTGACACAAGCTTTGTGGGAAACTGTTATGGGAAATAATCCAAGTACGTTCAAGGGAGAAAACTTACCTGTAGAGAATGTATCATGGCATGATGTCCAGCAGTTCATCAAGAAGCTTAATAAACTTACGGGAAAGCACTTCCGTCTTCCAACAGAAGCAGAATGGGAATTTGCTGCCAGAGGGGGAAATATATCTGAACATTATCTTTATATCGGAGGTGATGAAATTGATAATAAGGCATGGCATTTTAATAATTCTGATAAATGCACTCATGCTGTCGGATCATTAGGATCTAATGAACTCGGCATATATGATATGGCGGGTAATGTAAGTGAATGGACGCAAGACTGGTTCGGACATTATTCAGATAAGTCACAGACAGACCCAAAAGGCACGAAATCGTCGAAGATTGGTAAGGTATTCCGAGGAGGAAATTGGGCAAATCTTATAACATACAATAAACCGGCATGTCGATTTGTAAGTGATCCAACATTCCGAGCTCCTTATATAAGTTTCAGATTAGCGGAATAAATACTTTTCATGGTGTTTGAAAATCGATGATATTTGATTATTAGATCTAAGCTTAAACGTAGTTCCCAACTGATATGTTGGGAACTTTGCTTCTTTATATAGACATTCTTGTTCCTGACATCTTGGTGTCAAGATCATCATACGGGGATTTGTGTCCGACTTCCCATTCACGGTTCTGTCCGTGCCTGGTGCCAACGTTGAAACGGGATAGGTTGAGCGAAAGAACGTGTGATATTGCCGTGATAATCTCCGGTGTGTATTCCTTCGGACGGATAGGGAGAGAACGGACACCTGTCTTATTGGTTGCCTGCTGATCTATCCTGTTGACAATATCCTGTGCGCTCTTGTTTGTAAGATGATCAACTGCAAGACGCATGAGGAAATCCTGCCTGTCGTCGGGGTCTGTTTTGCGGTAACGGTCGCTCTCGTCCTGATCCATCGGAATGCCAAGTGTCGTGTAACCGTCATTGAAACTGATACTGTAGGAGAAACCTCCGTTTCGGTTTCTGTATGCCGTGACGTTCTTTATACTTGCCTTTGGATCGAAATCCGGGTCCCGGTTGAGATACATGACAAGGATCTGCTTCCGGAACATCGCCGATGCTATCTTCAGAGCCACATCTTCCTTTTCCTCCAGCTTGGCGTTGATGTACCACAGGTACTGAGACGCTGAGATCGATGTGCGGTAGATATTGCCGTCCTTGGCGTGGATCCGTACATAGTCATCAAGCCCCTCCCGACCTATCTCAGCGGTGAACAGATCGCGGTAAACATCAGGCGGACTTGCCTTGCGCTGCTGCTTCGTGGCGAAGTCAGTCAGCTCAGACAGGTTCATCACCTTGCTTCCGTCAAGGGCAATCTTCCCAGTATGGTCTACCAGTCCGTAGCCCCTGACCTGTCCGTTCTTGTCCTTCTGGAAGAATACGTCAATCCCAAACCTGGTCTTCAGTATGTCAATCAACTGCTGCAGTTTCTCCTGATTTTCTGCACTCAGCGGCTTGCCCTCGCTGCCAAGTATTCTTTTGATGTCGGCATTGACCTTTTCCGTTGTCGGCTTTTTCTTGCGCCCCTTTGGTTTCTCCGGCTCAGGCCTGGGGATTTTCCCCTGCGCTATCTCATCCTTATATTTCTTGACAATGGCTTTCAACTGAGTTGCCCTGGCCTTGCGCTTCCGGCTTTTCTCTGTCCTATGGCTTAGAATGTCACTGTCGGCGATACTTCCTGCATTTGCTCCCCCCTTGAAAAGACGGTAGCCATATTCTGTTTTCTCCAGCTTGTAGCCGTGTGCCCTGACAATATTTGCAAATTGCCCCTCGGTCTCATAGTCGTAGCTGAATATGCGGTCTATGTCCTTGCCTATATCAGAGGCGAGAATACGGTTGGCGCAGTCGTTCAGAATGATGTAGTCCTGATGGTCTGGGATAGGCTTGCCGTTTGGCTGTATCCGGGTGGTGACGATATGGACGTGGTTGTTCCCCGTGTCATGATGTGAATAGACGAAATACGGCTGTCTTCCATAGCCGATGCCATTCATCAGCTCCCGGGCAAAGTCCGTCAGTTCCTCCGGGGACATGGCGCGTCCCTGCACGGATGCTGACAGATGGAGCTGAAAGCGTGTCGTGCTTGAGTTGCCGAAGGTCTGCGAGCGGTCTTTAAGATAGCGGTCGATCTCCGCCCTCGCGTCAAGACCGAAACAATGCAGGGCTTCCACCTTGCAGCGCAGCTCGTCGCTGACATTCTCCATAGCCATTAGGGTTGCAAGACCCCCCGCTACCTTGTCCTCGTTATACCTCACAGCCGGGAATCCTCCGCCGGGCACGGGCTTATGCTTGGTAACAATCATTTTGTAAGAATATCATAAATGTAACGGTACATTTCCTGAACGGTCTTCAGTTCCTTGCAGAACTGACTGAAGGGAAGAAGGTCAGTTCCAGAGAAGGCAAGAGGCGACATCTTCATCTTCTCATTTATAGCCTTCACGACCTGATTGAGATTTACGCCAATCTTGTTCTCCTGCTTATCTATTGAGTTGAGCAACCCTATTATGCGGTTGTCTGTTCCCGTAGATTGAAATTTGATAGGGTCGCCTGAATATGTGACGGCAGCGCAACGCAGAAAAGAGCTTATGTTTCCGTCGAAGCCGTCGGTAGCCTTGTCAAAGATCAGGGAGTGCATCTCATCATCTAACCTGAACTTTATTGTCCTTTCTTTTTTTGATGGTTCTGTCATGAGGAATTGTAATAATGATGTTTTTAATATTTGTAGTCTTGTGCCACAAGGGTGTATGCACATTGAGGCATCCGATAATTTTAGTTATTACATCTTGATGCATTCAGTCATTAAAGTAATGCAACCATGATGTTACGGATCTTGATAATCCGGTTTCTGATGCAGACATACTCAGATTACCTGACAACATGATTCCAAGTTGCATGGACCATTAAACCTTGCTCCAATTATCCGATAAACCGATACACAGATATTCTGATTATTCCGAACCTCGGTCTGTCTATCCATTGCACTCCCATGCTCCGATATTCAGATACTCCGACGCTTCGGTTTGTCAGACTGAGAATCAGGACTACCCGGTTAGAATGACCCAAGTGAAAAAGACTGCGAGTTTCGAGCAGTCTTGACCCTCCCTCTCGGGGAGGCAAGGTTCGCCGTTGTGGACACAAACGGCATACCTTGCAGAGCAAGGTCGATACTCCCTTTCCAGCCCGTGCAACGGTCTTACATCGCTACATTCCGATTATAGTCGGTCGTGTCTTTCATCAACTTCAGGGAATTAAACTGAGGTTCCTGTTTCCTATGGTCTTTGGACTGAGTGACCGAGGTTTCCCGAATATTCGGCATAAGGTTGTCTTACCCTTCGTTTTCACAAACCGGATTATCTCAGTTTAAGGAACCATGATGTCGGGATTCATATAATCACAGCATTTTTATATCTCGGTGCTGAATCATCATTGCATCGGGCATTGAGATAATGTGCTATATAGTTAATACAATAATACTTTATCACGTCAAAGTTGAGGTACTGAGTCATCGGATAAACTGTCTGCCGATTTATCGGGTATCCTGAAACTATCGTTCTTGAATATTATGCACCTCATCATCTCATTGAACCTGTCTGCAATACGGTCTCCATATCTTGGGCGGATTTCCTGCGGAGTCAGATTTGTTGTGACAATGGTAAAAAGCTGCCTGTCATAGCGGCGCGTCAACAAGTCTATTACCGGAGTGTAGATGTTCCCATAGCATTGGACTTCCAGAGGCTCGCACCCGAGGTCATCTATCGCCAGCATCCTTTCATAGCACAGGCTGTTGAAGCGGTCTTCATCCGTTATCGCCATCCGGCAGAGTGCCTTGGCATCGAACATTCTCAATTCCCATTGTTTGTTGTAATCATCACGGATATTAATTTTATCCAGAAGTGTCCGGAGTGCCTTGACAACAGTTGTTTTCCCGTTTCCGCATAGTCCGCACATCATATATCCGAAATAATGGGAGTCTTCGGTGAGCCATTTTGCAAGATTGTATGTCAATGCATACAATTCCCTTGTCATCACGAAATCTTTTCCACGGTATTGCACCTCGGATTGTATGGCTTGAAGAAGGAACTTATGAGCATCTTCCTGTGAGAACGGCAGCTTAAAACGCTCCCTCATAGTCCCGCGCTGATGTAGCTGTGATAGCAGAGCCCCTACGCTTATCGGGTCCGACTGTTTCTGTAATTCCATAGTTGTTTGGTTTAATCTGTTTGTTTATCCAGTTGACGAAATGACTGCGGCAATCCTTTTCTTCCCTGCGGTCAATACCCTTGCATCTGAGCTGACGGAAGAAAAAGGTGATCCGCTCCCTTAGATCCAGACTGACATCCGGCACTTCCTTTGACAGAAGGGAAAGGAGGTCGGCTTGCCAGACGTTGTCAGACTTGAACAAATCCTCCAGATCATCAAGACTCAAAATTTTTTCTTCACCATTTCTATTTATAGAAGATATTTTATTTTTAATATTTTTATCTTTCATATTATATTGGGTGTGGTTATCCGTATGGTCTGGTGTCAAGTCATGAGTCAGGTTTTCCGTAAAGTTATCAGTCAAGTTATCCGTCCATTTTTCGGGATCTGTCACGATGATATATGAAGGAAGCCTGTCCTTTCCTGTTCCCTTGTCAAAGACTAAAAGCCCTCTTCCCAAAAGAGCCTCACGCGCTGCCAGTGCAGTCTGCTTGGAGACGTTGATAGCCCTGCATATAAGCGATGTCGGACACTTCACGGGCATCTGCCAATGCCGGCTGTTGGCGCGGTCGAGAAGGAAAAAGAACAAGGCTATCGCCGAGGATGGAAACGGCTCGTAGTCGTTCTCTTTCCAGAACTCGTGCATAAGTTCATAGACGTTCACGCTCCTGCTCATCTGTCGGGTGTTTTTTTGCGTTTGCAGTATTGCGTTACGCTCTCACTCCGCTTGCCTGTCTGAATACGGCGTATATCCGACATTGCATAACGGTTCTTGTTGCCGACCTTTACCGGGACAAGGTAGCCGCGCTTAGCCCATGTGATGAGGGTTCCCTCGCACACGCCAAGAATCTGACGCGCCTCCTTTGTGCTGATGTATATTTCCTCTTTGGAAGCCTCTTCCACTGCCTGTCTGTCCCGTGCCACAATGGTACGCTCCACCACGGATTCGGCGAACATCCTGAGATCATCGGGCGTCAGTTCGACACGTACATTGCCTCCCATACCCATGAGATTTTCTATATTGATCATACTGATGATTTTTAAGATTTGACTTCGCCACCTGCATTCCCCGGCACCGCTTTTCCGATGGCATATAAAAAAGCGACGCCGCCAGTACCTCGGGGAAGGACTGACGGCGCAAAATTACTGCCGACTTTGCAATCTACTGTAATTTACTGCATTGTCTTATTTGACTTGACAAAAAAGACAATTATGACAAGTGAAAAGCACTCTGTTTTGGCTCGTTTTCCAATAAATTATGAGAATAGGTCATCCATCGTTACTTCACTATGCACGATACTTTTGTTCTTTCCGTTCGCCACACCATAAGTGGTTATAAAGGTATGTACAAGTGATTTCTTATTCTTTGTCAGGTAACGGAACAGAGATGCGCGTTCGCGAAGCCGATTCTCATAATCCTTGGAAATATTGTATTTGTCTATTGAGAATTTTATTTCACACAAATGAATGATTCTGTCAGCGCGTTCTATAATCATGTCAATCTGAGCACCGGGAGTATTTTCCTGTTCATTTGGATTACAGTGCCATGTCGTAGTTTCTGTTGATATGACTTGCAGACCGAGAGCATCCTTGATCTTATGATTATGTTTCAGGCATACCATCTCAAAGCTTGTGCCCATCCATGAATTGACGGTCGAAGAATTACTGTTCTTACTCCACCATTGCTCTTCACGGATGTTCCTGGAGTGAATAAATCGGTAATAAAAGAGAGTATAGAAGTCAGTAAGTCTTAATACTTCCTCTCGTTTCTTGTTCCCATACTGAGACCACCGGTCTATGAAGTCGCAACGTTCAAGATTCTTCAATAATTTAGTAAGTTGGCCTCCTTCAATCTTTACGGTATCTTCCAGTTCATTGAATGTCATGCCGAATTTATGGCTGCTTAAGACCTTGACTACTTCAATATATCTGTCTGCATACTTAAACAATGCCGTGTAGAGCTCATCGAACTCATCCTTAAGTTTACCATCTGATTTGAAGAAGAGCATATCGATGTTCTGTGAGAGGCTCAGTCCGGGATCAAGTAGACTGTAGTAGAACGGGACACCACCGAGAACCATATATGCCTGTAAGATTTGATACCTGTCCCATTCTATACCTATATTTTTAAGATACGTTTCTGTCTCTCCAAGCGTAAACGGGGCGATGTGGAGCTGACTTGTGATTCTTGAATGAAGCCCACCTTTGTTCTCAATTAGTTTATCTCGCATCCATGATGTGGCAGATCCGGTTGCTACAAGCATGATGTCTCCCCGACTCATTGCATAACCGTTCCAGAAACCTTCGAGAGCCAGCACAAAGTTTGAATGTACCCTGTCAATCCAAGGCATCTCATCGATAAAGACGACTTTCTTCCTATCTCTTGGTAAAGTGTCAAGATAATCCTCAAGGGCATCGAAGGCCTCAAACCAAGTTGCAAAGTTATAAGCCTTACCTGAAAATCTCGTCAGCGCCCTTCCGAACTGGCGCAGCTGTTCCCTTGTCGGAATCTTACGTCTCCCGACATACCAGAAATCGAATTTCTGCTTGAAGTGCTGTTCGACTAAAAATGTTTTGCCTACACGCCTGCGCCCATATACAATGACAAGTTCTGAACGATTGGAACCAAGACACCTGTCAAGTTCCCTGCGCTCATTCTCTCTTCCGATAAAGTTTTGTAGCTGTTCCATATTCTTCTGCAAAGATAATACATTTTCTCTCACGAAGCACACTTTTTGGGTAGTTTCTTCACTTTATCTCGATATTTTTTTTACATAAAGTGATTCTACTTATATAATCTACCCTATTCAAAACAGACTTCCTCAATCCTAATTTGAAATAGATATCGCAGCCTTAATATCTGATTTTAACTTTTCAAGTATAGCAACGATTTCATCGCTCTTGATAAGTTGGACACTGCGCTGTTTGCCATCAATCAATACAAACTGGTGTTTTCGGAGGGTTCCCAGTGCCTGACGGCAGGAACTCTCACTTTTCAGATTCGCTATATCCTCAAACTGTTTTGCAATTGCAACGCTATACTCCTTGTCTGCGATCATGCGGATGAACAGGTCAAGTTCTGATAGGGCAAAATACGGCAAAGAAAGCCCGATCCCAGTGTTGTTCGCTTTGATGTGCTCCCGGATAATATCAATCACTGCATCCTTGTTTTCACAGTTAAGATATTCCACAAGCGGTCTGGTCTCTGCCTTTCTTCGTCCAGAGGTTTTCGGTTCCTCAACTATTTGCGGGGCTTCTTCAACTATTGCTTCTGAGATTTTATCGGCAGATGGCTCATCTGCTTTCAACATAGTACTGAATTCCTTTTCAATTTCCTCCATTATCCAGCCACTGATTCCATCTGACCCTAATCCCATAGCCTTTCGTCTCTTGAAATAGGCTTCCCAGTCCTCTTTGGTACGGTAACCGTTCTTTATGCTTGACCGGACGACAGCCATTCCTACCAGAAGGCAACTGTCCTTATCCATGTTATCCGCTGCATCTTTGGAAAGCTGGGTGACTATAATTTCATATATGGTCTCAAAGCTTTTCCCGAAAAAGAGCCAGCTCAGAACCATAGGTGCTGAAAGGTTTACCACAGGAACGGGTTTGAGTCCGACTAATCGGCGCATGAAATTATTGATGGTGTGCCACAATGGTATGCTCTCGTCAACAGGCTTGTCCCTATCTTCCTCATATTCTTTCAGCATTTTTTCCGGCAGTCCACTATCACGTACAGACCATATCATGTCGTCCAATGATGCGACATCGTCACTGTTCCATGCCTGTCTCCACTGACTGACAAACCTGGGCACAGCGTGGTTTGCCTTCTCACAAAACTTTATGAATCCGGACCCATCGCACGACTGCATAACTCTGGCGAAACGGCTGTATTCCTCAGCATGTCCGTTCTTCCACCTCAGCAACTCATTCTTGAAATGCTCCAATGTCGGTTTGTTTTTCTTATCCATATTAGTCAAGAAGATTAACAAGTTCTTTTTTTATGTCATCATCTACCTTGCGGTACCGCACAAAAGCACGGCTGCCCTCCACATGCCCGGACATAGAGGCAATCAGGTTAGGATCCTTGACCTGCTTGTACAGGTTTCCAATGAAAGTCTTTCGTGCGGTATGTGTCGATGCTACCTCATATAGCGGCCTCATAACTTCCTGACGTGTCTTTGGGTCAAGCGTCATAACCTTACGGTCAATGCCTACATATTTCAGTATCCGCTTAATCTTCATATTATAGGTGAACTGGCAGAAAGTAGGCAGTAGAGATGTTTCAAGGTCTTTGTATCTTTCAAGGATGGCAAGTGCCTTCTGATTCAACGGAACCCGTACAGTGTTTGCGTGTACCCCCTTTGTTTTCTGCGGTATATATTCAATACAGCCGTCAACAAGATTGGCTTTTGTAAGTCGTGACAGGTCGCTGACACGGCATCCGATAAGGCACTGGAACATGAAGATGTCCCGGTATACAGCATTGGCAGGGTGAAGTGCAGAGAGGTCAGCATTATATACCTTGTCCCTTTCTTCAAGTGTGAGGTAGAAAGGATCGGCATACATAGGAGGTGCAAGCTGATATCGGTCGAAAGGATTGTTGCGGGTAAGTCCCTTTTTCACGCACCATT
>Ga0137297_11818_pt1 | contig 11178 bp, 11 predicted proteins | sample RamsorincwithD2O_FD_97191 | JGI IMG/M metagenome (GOLD analysis project Ga0137297, IMG submission 97191) | Mouse cecal microbial communities from Vienna, Austria - Mucin amended with D2O | ecosystem: Host-associated > Mammals > Digestive system > Large intestine > Cecum | place: Austria: Vienna... | reverse complement strand
TACCGGCCACACCTTAAGCTACCTTATGGGCATGTTAAAAGGCCGGGAGCCTGCAAGCCTGCGGCTGTGTACCCTTCTGGATAAGCCCGAGCGCCGGGTGGCAGAGGTTTTTGTGGATTATATCGGTTTTACCATTCCTGATAAATTCATTGTCGGATATGGTTTGGACTATGATGGGAACCGTAATCCTTTTTGCCAGCTCACACGTAAAAAAGCTGCTTCCCTTGAGTACGCAGATTAAGTGAGGTAGTAATATTGAATAAGAGAAATAGAGGATATAATGCATATTTTATACTGGTGCTTCTTTTGCTGGCACTTTTGGTAATTCCCAGTCTTTTAGACAGCGACCAGGTGGAATATACCCGGGGAGAGCTGATACAGGATTTAGAGGACGGAAAAATAGTCTATGCCAGCATTTCCCCCAGCCGTGAAACGCCTACCGGGGAAGTCAACTTTATACTGGACAGCGGCCTTACCAGGACTCTCTATGTGACGGACGTTTCGGAAATAGAACAGCTTCTTATTTCCTACGACATAGACCCCGAGGTCAAAAAGGTCCAGGAGGAAAGCTGGTTTCTTACCAGTGTATTCCCTGTGCTTCTGGCAATCATTGTAATGGTCTTTTTCTTTGTGATGATGAACAGCCAGAATGCCGGCGGCAGCAACAAAATGATGAATTTTGGAAAAAGCCGCGCCAGACTCTCCATGGGTGAGGGCAAGATCACTTTGAAGGACGTAGCCGGCCTGAAAGAAGAAAAGGAAGAATTGGAAGAAATTGTAGAGTTTTTGAGAGATCCGGCCAAGTTTACCAAGGTGGGGGCCAGAATCCCCAAAGGCGTCCTTTTGGAAGGCGCTCCCGGTACCGGTAAAACGCTGCTTGCAAAGGCCATTGCCGGAGAAGCGGGCGTCCCTTTCTTTAGTATTTCCGGCTCCGACTTTGTGGAAATGTTTGTAGGCGTAGGCGCCTCCAGGGTCCGTGACCTGTTTGAGGATGCCAAAAGGCATGCTCCCTGTATCGTATTTATAGACGAGATCGATGCCGTGGCAAGACGCCGGGGAACCGGGATGGGCGGCGGCCACGATGAACGGGAGCAGACCCTGAATCAGCTTTTGGTTGAGATGGACGGATTTGGCGTCAATGAAGGCATTATTGTCATGGCCGCCACGAACAGGGTAGATATTCTGGATCCTGCCATTCTCCGTCCCGGCCGTTTTGACCGGAAGATCAGCGTTAATCGTCCCGATGTGGGCGGCCGGGAGGACATCTTAAAGGTACATGCCAAAAACAAGCCTCTGGCAGAGGATGTGGACCTTAAGCAGATTGCCCAGACCACTGCAGGCTTTACCGGCGCGGATCTTGAAAATCTTTTAAACGAGGCATCTATCGTAGCCGCCAAAGAAAACAGAAGCTTTGTCATTCAGGAGGACATCAAAAAAGCTTTCATCAAGGTGGGAATCGGAGCCGAGAAAAAGAGCCGTATTATTACCGAAAAAGAGAAAAAGATTACTGCCTACCACGAGGCCGGGCACGCAATTTTATTCCATTTACTTCCGGATGTGGGGCCTGTCTATACGGTGTCCATCATTCCCACCGGCTTAGGCGCTGCCGGTTACACCATGCCCCTTCCTGAAAACGATGAGATGTTTATCACCAAAGGGAAGATGCTTCAGGACATTATGGTATCTCTCGGCGGCCGGATTGCGGAGGAGATTATCTTCAGCGATATTACCACCGGGGCTTCCAGCGATATTAAAAAGGCCACACAGGCAGCCAGGGATATGGTAACAAGGTACGGCATGTCCAAGAACATCGGCGTGATCAATTACAACAGCGATGACGATGAAGTGTTTATCGGAAGAGATCTGGCTCATACCAAGAGTCACAGTGAACTGATTGCCGGTGAAATTGACAAAGAAGTAAGGAGCATTATTGATGACTGCTATGAAAAGGCAAAGGCAATCATTGTAGAGCATACGGAGGTACTTCATAGCTGTGCAGACCTGCTTCTTCAAAAGGAAAAGATCGGAAGAGACGAGTTTGAGTCCCTGTTCCATCAGCCTGACCATTCTCCCGAAGCCTTTTTCGAAAACTGATTGGTGATTATGCACAAAAACACCTGTTCAAATTTGTGATATTTGTTAATCGTGAGTATTTACGCAAAAGAGGTCCTATGGTATTATAATACTCGTACCCCCCCAATACATTATATAGTTTTTTGCTATACCCCATAAGAAAGAAATACCTTCTCTAAAAAGAACAGTACTTGTTACTGTTCTTTTTACTGTCATGGGAATGGCTGATCAAAGCAGGGCATCCGTCATATATGCATGACAGTATGTAAAATATCCTCCTTAATATTCGTGCAGAATTTATATTGCCTATCAAAATTCTATCGTTTAAAATAGGAGGTGTCGGCTTTTCGTCCGGAACTTGTAATGTTCGACAAATACTGGATTATTTTACGGAGGCTATCTAGAACATGCAGGCTGAAATTGACTTAAATGCTTTATTTAGTGATTCCACAGAAGATTATTTTTCCCCTTCAGAACCTAATCCTTATTCCCAGGTTACGATCCGTTTTCGTACCGCCCGCCAGAACATTGACCATATTTATGTAGTGAACTCCCGGGTTCGTCACCACATGCTCTTAGAGCAGACAGAAGGTGACTTTGATTACTTCTATTGTATAATGGAGGTGGAAGACGAAGAGTTTTCTTACTACTTCGAAATCCATACGGAACAAAATTGCTATTTTTATGATACCAGAGGCGTGGTGGAACAAGCCATACCTGAATATGCCTTTCGCGTGATTCCCGGCTTTAAGACTCCAAAGTGGGCCAAGGGAGCCGTTATGTACCAAATCTATGTAGACCGTTTTTATAACGGAGATCCCTCTAATGATGTGCTTACAGGCGAATATGAATATGTAGGCGACAAAACCATCCATATCGACGACTGGAACAAGGTCCCGGCAGTTCTGGGCGTCCGTGAATTTTACGGCGGAGACCTTCAGGGCGTGTTGGACAAAATGGACTATCTGGAGGGCCTGGGAATTGATGTAATCTATTTCAATCCGCTTTTTGTCTCTCCCTCTAACCACAAATATGACATCCAGGATTACGATAATATTGATCCTCACTTTGGAAAAATTATATCTGATGAAGGGGAGCTTCTTTCCCCTGAGCAACATGAAAATCGTTATGCTTCCAGATATATAAACAGAATCGCCAACCCCCAAAACCTGAACGCCAGCAATGAGCTTTTTATTGAAGTGGTAAAGGAGGCGCACCAAAGAGGAATAAAAGTCATTTTAGACGGTGTTTTTAATCACTGCGGTTCTTTCAACAAATGGATGGACCGGGAGCGGATCTATGAAAACGTGGAGGGCTATGAGAAAGGCGCCCATATCTCCAAAGAGAGTCCCTACCACAATTATTTTCATTTCTATGATGAAAATGCCTGGCCTTACAATCCAAGCTATGACGGATGGTGGGGGTATGATACCCTTCCAAAATTAAACTACGAAAATTCCCCGGAATTGTTTCAGTATATCATGAAAATTGCCGCCAAATGGGTATCCGAGCCTTACAATGCTGACGGCTGGCGGCTGGATGTAGCGGCCGATTTGGGACACAGTCCTGAATACAATCACTTTTTCTGGAAATCCTTCCGTCGGGCCGTAAAAGAGGCCAACCCCAATGCAATCGTTCTGGCGGAGCACTACGGAAATTCCAAAGACTGGCTGGGAGGCAAAGAATGGGATACCGTTATGAATTATGACGCCTTTATGGAACCTGTCACCTGGTTTCTGACCGGTATGCAAAAGCACAGCGACGATTACCGGGGAGATCTCTATGGCAATGTAGACAGCTTCCTGGGGGCCATGCGCCACCATATGGCAAGCTTTACCACCCCTTCCCTGCAGGTTGCCATGAATGAACTTTCCAACCATGATCACTCCCGTTTTTTGACCAGAACCAACAAAAAAGTGGGAAGAACGAATACCCTGGGAGCCCAGGCGGCAAACGAGGGCGTCAACAAGGCGGTTCTTCGGGAAGCCGTCGTCATTCAGATGACCTGGCCCGGGGCCCCGACACTTTACTACGGCGACGAAGCCGGCGTCTGCGGCTTTACGGATCCTGATAACAGAAGAACCTATCCCTGGGGACACGAAGACCATGATTTGATCCAGTTCCATCGGGATATGATACGGATTCACAAAGAGAATCCCGAGCTCTTAACCGGCTCTCTGAAATATGTTGACCAGAGCTATAACATGATCGGCTATGGGCGTTTTAACCGAAAAGATGCGACAGTCGTATTGGTCAACAACAACGACTATGAAGTGGTAAGGCAAATCGCCCTCTGGCCTCTGGGAATTCCCCGTCGGTGCGCCTTAACACGCCTGATGCTCACCACCGCGGAGGGCTATTCCGTCGCCAAAAGAGAACTTTTTGTTGAGGATGGGTTTTTGAACATTACTCTCCCGCCCACCTCGGCCATGGTACTTAAATATGAAAGCGGATGCCAGGCTTCGCCGGACATCCTTATGCCAAAGACAAAATAAGGCGGCACGCTTTTGCGTGCCGCCTTATTTTGAGAATCCTCTCTGTCTATCCTTCTATTCTTCTCATAAGCTGCTCGGGATGCTCTGCATAATCCAGCGCAGTCTCTCTGGTAATCTTTCCTCCTCTGTAGAGTTTTAAAATAGATTGATCCATGGAAATCATGCCCTCACCAGAGCCGGCAGCAATGGCATTGTCTATTTGATGACTCTTACTTTCCCGAATCAGGCTGCGAATGGCATTATTGATATGCATGATCTCGTAGGCCGGCACAAGCTCCCCGTTTATCCCCGGCAATAGCTGTTGGGAAATAACGGTCTCGAGTACCATGCTGAGCTGTACCCGAATCTGCTGCTGCTGTTCGCCGGGGAAGCTGTCTATAATCCGGTCTATAGTGTTCACCGCTCCTTTGGTATGCAGCGTTGCGATCAAAAGATGCCCCGTTTCTGCCGCCGTCATTGCGGTGCGGATTGTCTCATGATCCCGCATTTCCCCCAGCAGAATCACATCCGGCGCCTGTCTTAAGCAGGCCCGCAAAGCCGTCAGGTAATTCTCCGAATCAATGGCAATCTCCCGCTGGCTGACAATGCTCTTCTGGTTTTTATGCAAAAACTCGATCGGGTCCTCCAGGGTAATAATATGGCATCCCCTGGTTCGGTTAATCCCGTCTATGATACATGCCTGTGTGGTTGACTTTCCGCTTCCCGCCGTTCCCGTCACCAGCACCATACCATGGGATACCTCGGCAAGCCCCATAATCTGTTCCGGAATATGAAGCTTCCTCCAATCGGGAATCTCAAATACCACCACCCGCACCACGGCCGCCATAGAGCCGCGCTGATGATAAGTGTTTACCCGGAAACGGGCAATTCCCGGCAGGGAAAAAGAAAAATCATCATCCCCTCTGCGCAGATACCCTTCTATGGGTCTGTTTGCCCGGACATAGAGCTCTGTAATCAGGCGCTCCGACTCCTGGGGCGTCATATTCTCCTCGCTGATGGGATACAGGGTCTTTTCCACCTTCTCCGACACCTTTCCCCCGGCCACAATAAAAAGATCCGATGCCCCGTCCTGCACGGCGCGCTTTAAATATTCTACCAATTCAGCCATACACTTTCCTTTCCGCTTTTCGTCTTTTCCCGCTATTATGTCAAAAGCTCTCTCCATCCCACAGATCGAAACCGCTTTCCTCGCCGTCCTGCCCATCGGGCACAGCCTGCCAGCGCAAAATCTCGTAGTCTTCTCCGGAAAGGCTCACCTCCACTTCCAATACCTGTGTCCCGGAAATCGGACAGGTATAAGAATAAATCCCGTCGCTGTAACTGACTTCCGGCACCGCTTCCCCCGAACGCAAAAGGGCAAGAATCCGAAGGGCTTCACTGTCCGCCGCATAGTATTCCCCGACTGCCTTAAGGGACGCGTCCGAAAGCCTTTTTTGCGCCTGTACCGTACTTAAACTGAGCAGGGCAAACACCGTAAGGCATAACACTGCAAATGCCACCAGCAGGGAAATTCCTCCTACCGCCGGGGGAGAAAAACGATCCTCTTTATTCATTTTCTTTTACCTCCAGCCATGCCGTTTCCAGTTCAAACAAAGGTTCCGTCTGTGTTTTTTCTGTTACCTGTATCGATACCTTCCAAAACCCCTCCTCCTGTGTGGGGATTTCCCGAACAGTCAACAGATATTCCCCTTCCTGCGCCGGATTCCATTCCTTATCATATGAAATCTGCAGTTCCTTTTCTGCTTTGTCCGTACTTTCCAGGTATTTTCCTCCCTGCCGCTTTGCCGTTTCCATAAGGGCGTGCTCGAAGCTGCCGCCGCTGTAACGAATCGTTTCCGCCGTATTCTGCACGGCCAACGCGGCATTGCTTCTTGCCTGGCTTTCCCGGGAAATCTGATCAGACTTTACAAAGGCCTGCAGACACAATGCGGCCGCCAGGGCAAAGACCAGCAGCATCACGATCTGCTCCATCAACGCCAACGGCGCTTTACTCTTCATCCGGTATTCCTCCCTTGTCAGACAGTGCTAAAACCATCTCGCTGCTCTCCCCGGCGCAATCAATTACTTTCACCTTCAGCATGCCCTTTTCCAGCGATAAATCAAGTCCGCCGATTTCCATAATCCTCTCTCCGTCCTGCGGGTCCAATGAAAAAGCCGTACTGCTGTATAATTCCATCAGATAACCGTCATAGAAATAAACCCGCGTGACAAAGTCCTCCCCGTCGGCAATCGACAGAGCATTTCCTTTTCCGAAAGCCTCTACCTTCACATCCGCCGGCTTCGGCGCCTGGTGTACTCTGTTTGTCACATACTGTATACAGGTACGGCGGACATAGCTCTCTTCATTGCGTGTATTCAGCCGCTTATATGCCCCCGCGCCTGTGAGAAGCACTGCCAAAAGGCAGGCGGCAAACACGCCGAAAAGCAGCAAGGCAATTAACCCGTCCATATGGTATCCTGTGGTCTTCTTTTTCATGGTTGATTCTCCAGCACCGTAACCTCCGGCATCAAATTTTGAGCAAAACGGTTATAATACACTGTGTATCTGTATTCGTCCACCTGTATGCCGTAGCGTTCTTTCAGATATTGCAGATCCGGAGGATATATCCCTTCTGCGGCATAACAGGCCACACAGCCCTTCTGCAGTACCTCCTGAAGCTGACGAATATCCTCTCCTTTTCGTCCGCTCTGCAGGTTGCCCAGCGCCGACAAAAATCCCAAAAGCACCATTAAAACCACACTGGGCAGCAAAAGAGCGCGAAGCAAGCCAAACGTTGATTTTTTCTTCTTCATATTATCACCCAATCGCTGATATGATGTGCATCAGGGGCAGCATCACCGACAAAAGAATTATACCTACCAGCGCGGAACATACCAGAACCAGCGCCGGCTCCACACGGCTTACGGCCTCTTCCAAAGCGGCCTCGCTGTTTTCCGCCATATCGCCTGCAATCTTTTCCATGGAACGCTCACCGGAGCCGCTCTTTAGTCCCAGTTCCAGTAAATGACATGAGGCTGCCGGAAGAAGACCGCTGTTCTTCAACGCGCTTCCCTGGGCCTCCCCCTGCTCCAACCGTGTACGGCAGTCCTTGCATCTTTGCGCCGCGCCTGCCACATCCTCTACCAGCCCGGCCGCTAATGTGACGGTCTCTTCCAGCGAAAGACCGCTTGCCATTCCCATGGAAAGGGCCTGTGCCAGACGCGCGGTATTCATCTGCCGGGAAATTCCTTTATCCCCCCAGACGCCGCGCCACCACGTCAATATTTTGGCTCTGAAGCCGGGCGCCGCGGCAAAAAGAGCTAGAAATACCACCAGAACAGCTAAAAGAAACCATAAAACCGGCATGGCCTTATCCAAAAGCCGCCCCAAGGCCAACAGGCCTCCCGCCACGCCTGTAAGCCGCCCGCCCAGGGCACTGTACACGTCCTCAAACATTGGCAGCACCTTAATCAGAAGCACGGCAATCACCAGAAGCATGAGCAGAAGCATGACCGCCGGATATAAGAGGGCGCTGCGGATCCGCCGGTCCAGACGGGTACGATATTCATAATATTTTGAGAGTGCCGCAAGCGCCTCCTCCAGCCGCCCCGACTGCTCCCCTACCTCCACCAGACCGGAAACATAGGCAGGAAAGCTGCCGCTGTTTTTCAGCGCCTGGGATAAGGGAACTCCTTCATCCACCTGTCTGGCCATACCGGAGAGCAGCTCCTTATATGCGGCATCACACTCTTCCAGGAGCAGGGCGAACCCGTCTCCCACTCCTACCCCCGCGTGAAGCAAAAGCGACAATTCCATGCACAATGACGATATTTCCTCGTGCGAAATTATTTTTCCCATTCCGGCCTCCATTTTCCTCTCTTTTCATGTCAATATTGATATTTCTTGGAATAATTATCTCCGTCCCCGATATATTCCATAATCTCATCGCTGCTTTTGCTGGCGGATGCGAAGGTAGGATCCATGCGCTTCCAGGTCTTGCCGTCAAAATAAATGATGCCGTCAATCCATCCCTCTTCCTCCGTCCAAACGCTGATCCATGCATGGTAGGCTGTCCCCGCATAGCCTACTACAAGCTTGCAGGGAATCCCCTGACTGCGCAGCATTCCTGCCATAAGGGCCGCATAATCGAAACAGATTCCCTTTTTTGAGGAAAGCACACTGTCAAGCACCGGCAGATAGCCGCTTTTCACGTTAGCTGCCTTCTTTGTGTCATAGGTAAGATTTCCCACTACGAAATCATATACCTTTTCCACCTTTTCTATGGTATCGTCAACTCCCTTAACCAGCTCCTTCGCCTTTGACAGAGTTGACTGTGCATCTTCATAATCCACATACTGGTTTGAGCCCAAAAACGGCGCCGTCTCACTGCTTAATTTTACTTGAAAGGAAGCGGACAGTACGGTGGCATATTTTTTGCCTGACACATTTTCAAACACAGTCACTTTATAATCCCCATCTCCCTCTGATAGCGGAAATGTGGTCGCGTCCCCTGCAGGCAAATCGTATGTATACGTGACCTTCGGCGCCGCCACCTGTACCTTAAGCCGTTTGTCTGCCTTCCCTGTATAGTTCACTGTCACATTTCCGTTTTCGGCGTCGGAGTAGTCAATAACCGCATCCTCATTTTCCTTCACCTGCCCACTTGCCGACACATACAGCGGGGCTGCCGCAAGAACAAAAAGGATCAGAAAAAGGGAAGTACTTATCCATTTCCAGATTTTCACGTTCACACACCTCTTTAGAAAATGATTCCGATTTATTATAGCATAGGCAATTCCAGAATATCAATATCATTCAGAGTCTTTGTCACAGCGTGTTTGTCACAGCGTAATATTATGATTATCCGTTTCATCGTTGTTTCGAAAATCTCTGGGGCTGGTTCCCAGATATTTTTTAAATACTTTCGCAAAATAATTTCCGTTGGAAAAGCCGCAGGCTATGGCTATATCTTCAATTTTTCGATTTGTTTTTGTCAATAGGTTCGCCGCACACTGAAGCCTTACCCTGGTAAGACAGGCTAACGGGCCTACTCCCAGAGCGCGCACAAACTCACGGCAAAGATGGCTGGCAGATATTTGAAGCCTTTCGGCAAGCTCCTCCACGCCGCCTAAGCCGGCATAATCCTTTTCTATAATATCTACTGCCTGCTTGACCAAAAACGGAAGCGTCACCCCCGGCCTGCTGCGCTCCGATGCCAAGGAAGCCAGAAAATCCATCGCCAGAGAGGTTGCCAGAAACGGATCGGTTATTTTCCCCGAAAGGGAAAGTCTGTAAATATTTTCCAGCTTCATAACAGGTTTGCTGGTATCCGCAAGCGATATGACTTCTGTGTCCCTGGAACAAATCAGCTTATAATATTCCGACACGGCGCTTCCCTTAAGCATCACATAAGCAAAACGTCAGGGAGGGCCGCCTTCCTTATAGTAATAGGATGTACTGCCCGGCATCTCGAGAAACACCGCGGTGGAAGGCGGGAGCCGATGCTCCCTCTGTCCGTCAAAATAAAAGCCGCATCCGGAAAGCGTATACTGGAACAGGTACTGCTCCTCACGCTTTTCATTGTGCCAACAATAGGAAACCGAGTCCCTCTCCTCCACTCCGATACTGCGGAGCTGAACCGGAGGATTAGTTATATCATCTAAAAACTGAAAGGCATAACCGCCGCAGGAATCAAACATCAAAAATTTACCTCTTTTGCAAAAATCATCTTCTATCACTTCGCCCTGAAACCTGTTACTATAAAGGCATAATAGCATTGCTTTCAGCGGAAAGCAATTGTAAAATTTGTGCACAAAAATCCACATAAAAGACAGGAGAAAAAGAATGAGCTTTAAAGTAGCGTTTATCGGTGCCGGAAGCATCGGATTTACAAGACGGCTGCTCTCGGATATTCTGACCGTACCGGAGTTTCAGGATATTGAAGTAGCCTTTACGGACATTAATGAAGAGAATCTGCGGATGGTCACGGAGCTTTGCCAGCGTGATATTGATTCCAACGGACTCTCTATCAAGATTCAGGCAACTCCGGATCGAAGAGAAGCTTTCCGCAATGCCAGATACGTGATTAACTGTGTGCGGATCGGTATGCTGGAGGGGTTTGCAACAGACGTGGAAATTCCCCTGAAATACGGGGTGGATCAGTGCGTGGGCGACACTCTGTGCATCGGCGGTATTATGTATGGCCAGAGAGGAATCAGCGCCATCCTGGAATTCTGCAAGGACATCCGGGAGGGTGCCGAGAAAGGCTGCATCATGCTCAACTATTCCAATCCCAACGCCATGATGACCTGGGCGGCAAACAAATACGGCAAGGTAACCACCTACGGCCTCTGCCACGGCGTACAGCACGGCCACAGCCAGATTGCCCAGGCTCTTGGAAAGGACAAAAAGGATGTGGACATCATCTGTGCCGGCCTGAACCATCAGACCTGGTACATAAGCGTGAAGGCGGACGGGAAAGAGAGGAAGGACGAGCTTTATCCTCTGATGTGTCAGGCAGAATTTGCAAAGGATGAAAATATCCGTCTGGATGTGATGAAAAACTTTGGATATTACTCCACAGAGTCCAACGGCCATCTCTCCGAATACCTGATGTGGTACCGCAAGCGG
>Ga0137297_11811_pt1 | contig 11232 bp, 13 predicted proteins | sample RamsorincwithD2O_FD_97191 | JGI IMG/M metagenome (GOLD analysis project Ga0137297, IMG submission 97191) | Mouse cecal microbial communities from Vienna, Austria - Mucin amended with D2O | ecosystem: Host-associated > Mammals > Digestive system > Large intestine > Cecum | place: Austria: Vienna... | reverse complement strand
CATGCATGTATCTTACTCCTGTGTATTTTCCTTCCATCCAGCCTCCAATTAATTTTTGTCCCGCTTCTACTACATCACCTTCTTTTACTAACGCTGTTCCGATTTATTGCATTTACTTTTGTTATTATTCCTTCCTTAGTTGATACAATGTCACAGTATTCATTTTCATCTACAATTTCTGGTTTCTCTGTTGCTTCTGATATTGTTATTTTTGCATTTGTTCCTTTTATATCAATTCCTATCCATGATATTTTTTCATTTTCTAATCTTATTTTTTCAATTATTTTTTTACTATCTATTTTCATTTTTAAGCTTCCCTGTTTTAAGCCATTTTTATTTAAAACTTCTATTAGTTCTTTTTCAGAAATTTGTTCATTTCCAGTTATTTCTATATTCCATATAAAATTTGATAATGCAAATATTGATAACACTAGCATAAAAAACAAAAATATAAAAACTTTTCTGTTTTTATATTTTTTTATTTCAAATATAATTCCTCTTTTTTTCTTTATTTTTACTCTACTATTAGTTTCTTTCGCTATTTTTCTTATTTGTCTAAAATCATCTATACTCATTTTAGTTGTTACTGCTATTTTATTTTTTCTTTTTGTTCCCCACAATCTTATTTTTTCTTTTGCACACATGTTAAAAAATCTTTCTATAAAGAAACCTTCTATTTCTATTACAAGGTATCCTAAACAGAAATTTTTTATTCTTTTTAATATCATTTAAAATCACCTGCGTTCGAAATCAAAATTTTCTATCTTTCCTGTTATACTAACAGCTTCGTCTGTTATTTGATTTAACTTTAAATCAAATCCGTTTATATTTATATTTCCTATATGTGTACATACTCTTATAAAAAATTCTTCATATTCAAGTATTCCCTTATAGTTCTCTATTACTATTTCTTCAAATCCTGTTAATGTTACTTTAGGTATATTTGTGCCAACTTCTCTTGGCATATCTAATAATTCATTTACTTTATTAAAATCCATAAAAAATTACCTCTCTAAATAATATATATTCTTTAAAGAGGTAATTTATTACTTATTTATTCTATATAATTATTGTTCAAATTCTTCTAATTTTTTAAATTCATATCCTTGTTCTTTTGTCTTTTTTATACATTCGTCTAGAATATTCATATTATCTTTTGAAGTTCCGTGTAAAAGCATGACTTCTCCATTATGAAGATTATTTAATATTTTTTCTTTTCCGTAAGTTTCTCTTCCTTGTTTACTTTCTTCCCAGTCATCATAAGCAAATGACCACATTATTGTTTGGTAATTTAATTCATTGCATATTTGTAATGTTCTTTCGCTATATTCGCCTTTTGGTGGTCTTATATATTTCATTTCGTATCCAAATTCTTCATATATTGCTGTATGTAAGTTCATTACTTCTGATTTTACTTCATCTGCTGATATTTCTGGTAGACTTTTATGGTTTACTGTGTGATTTCCTACATCGTGACCTTCTTCAATCATTCTTCTTACTAGATCAGGTTGTGTATTAAAATAATGTGCTGTTATAAAAAAGCATGCCTTTACATCATTTTCTTTGAGTACATCTAATATTTTTTCTGTATATCCTGCTTCATATCCTAGATCAAATGTTAAGTATATTTTTTTGCTATCTTTATTTCCCATTGCAATTCCGTTATATTTTTTTATTAATTCCGTATTTTCTTTTCCTAAATCTGGTTGTTCGTGATTATCATTTCTCTTTATTCCCCAACAAATTTTTTGGTTTATATCTGTTGCTTTTGTCTTGTTACTCATACTGACTAGCATAAAACTTATTGCAAAAACAACTATACTTAAAATTGTTAAAATTTTTTTATTCATAACTAAACCTCCATTACTTTTATTAATATTTATGAAAAAGTAATAGAGGTTAGAAGTTATTATTTAATTTGTTCTAAATATTCTTCTAAACATAGTCCTGAATCTTTAATTTTTTGAGCTTGTTCTTTTCCTACATATCTTATATGCCATGGTTCATACACGTATCCTGTTATATCTTCTTTTCCTTTCGGATATCTAATTATAAAACCGTACTTCCAGCAATTCTCTGCTAACCACTTTGCCTCTCTTGATTCTGCAAAAGCCCATCTAGTACTGTTTATATCAAAGGCTAATCCTGTTTGATGCTCCGATTGTCCCGGTTTTGCTGAAAAAGTATTTGCTGTTTCTTCTCCATATAAACCTACATTTCTATTAAATATTGATTCTTGTGTTTGATATGATCTGAATCCTGATACAATCCATAATGATATATTACTTTGTATAGCTTCTGATTTCATGTTATTAAATGCTTGCAAAGCTTCCTGATTTGTTCCTGGATTATAGTCACTTGGCAGGTTATATTCTTTATTTACTAATAATATTCCATTTATATAATTTTTTTCTATACTATTTTTAGATAAATTTCCTTCTTGTACGTCTATTTGTTTTTTAGATATATTGTTTTCTTCGCTATTTTGAATTATTTCTTCTTTAGCTTCAATAATAGCACTTATTTTTTTAGTTACTGTATTATTTTCTGCCTTAAAAATTATTTCTGTCTTACCTTCGTTTACCCCTTCAATACTTCCATCTTCTTTTATTTTTAATAAATTATCGTCATATTCTATATTTACTTTTTTATTTGTAGCATTTTCTGGTTCTATTTTAAAATGTATTTTGTATCTTTCGTTTTTATATAATTTTATCTCATTATCATCTGTAATTATTTTTTGTATTGGTGTGTATGTTAATAAATATTTTTCATATTCTTCGTGTGGTTCTAATATTACATTTCCTTCTTTTAGATTTTTACTAGCTATAAATTCACTTTTTTTACTTTCCCTGTGGATAGCATAAATATCTATTGTTTCATATTCTGATAATAATTTATTGTTTTCTATTTCTATTTGGTCTATGTGTTTTGTTGATTCTAGTTTAGATAAATCTATTTCTATATTTTCATCTTTTTTTATTAATATTTCTAAATTATTTTTTTTAGTTAGTTCTTTATTATTTAATGTTATCTTACAATTGTTGTATTGTATTTCAACTTTTATTTGTTCATTTTTTAATTTTGCTAGAGTTTTTTTCCATAATGATAATTCTGTTATGTCATTTAATTCAATTTTATTTGATGATTCTAATATTTTTTTATTTATCTCTATTTCTGGTTTCATTTTTATGTATTTTGCTCTTGCTAAAAGTATTAATATAACTATTATAGCAATAAAAATAATTTTTATAAATTTGTGTCTACTTCGATTTTTTAACATACTCATTTCTCCATAAAATTGATAATTGGTATTATATATTTTTCATAATAGTTTGTCCACCTTATTATATTGTGGTAATCATTTTTTACATTATTTTACAATTTTCTCTTGACTTCGCATTAATTTTATTTTATATTTATTAATGCGTTGCCAAAAAATGGTAATATTCACAAAGGAGGTTTTTATACGTGGAAATTATACTAATGAAAAATGTTTTTTTGACTAAATTTATATCTATCTTTATAGTCTTTTTAGAATTAATAATTTATAAAATATTTTTAGTTCATATTTTTAATTTACAATTTTCAAAATTGAAATCTATTTTATTTTTACTATTTTGTTTTTCTTTAGAAGTCCTAACAATTCTTCTTTTTCCAATTGTTGTTCTTCCTATAATGACCATTCTAATAACTTTTATAGGTATTACTATTTTATTTAAAATTGGTTTTACTCAAAAGATGTTTATTTTAGTTATTCCTTTAACTTTTTTTCAACTTATAACATCAGCATTTATTTTTGTTATATCTTATATATCAAAAATTCATCCTATGACATTAATTAATATTCCTATTGTCAGACCTCTTGTTGTACTTCCTACTTATTTTATAATGTTCGTACTTCTTGATTATTTAAAAAAGATGAATATTTCAAAATCTTTTTCTTTTGATTTAGATCTTTCAAGTAAATTAATTATTAATACATTTGCAATTTGTACTTTTCTTTCTGTTTTAATGAATTATCGTTTTATTTATATGTACTCTGCAAAAAATACTGTAATTGTTTTTATAATTTCAAATTTATTTTTAATCTCTCTACTAGTTACATTAGTTCTTAAAATATTTGATTTAAAGTATGCACAAAGTACAATAGAATATGAAAAGAAATCTTATAATTTTCTTTCTACTTCTTATGATTGTGTCAGAGGTTTTAAACATGATTTTTCTAATATTATGCAGGCTATTGGTGGTTATATTTTAACTGAAGATTTATCTGGTCTTAAAAAATACTACTCTAGTGTTTTCAAAGATTGTTCTGAGCTTCACAAACTTTCTATTTTTAATAAAGATGTTTTAAATAGTCCTCCTGTTCTTTCAATTGTTGCTGAAAAATATTATAAAGCTTCTGAACTTGGTATTGAATTTAATATTGATGTCTTTGTTGATTTGAATGATTTAAAAATGGATATATATGAGTTCACTAGAATTCTTGGTATTTTTCTTGATAATAGTATTGAAGCTGCTGGTCAGTCTTCTAAAAAGGTTATTAATATTATGATTTCTAAAGATTTTCGAAATAATTTTGATTTGATTACTGTAGAAAATTCTTGTAATCCTAATAATATTGATACAAATAAAATCTTTGAAAAAAATTTTTCTACCAAGCCTAAAAATACTGGTCTTGGTTTATGGAAGGTAAAAAATATTTTGAAGAAATATGATAATGTTTCTCTTAATACTTCTGTTGATAATAATTTTTTCAGACATCAATTACGTATTTATTATTAATATTCATATAAAAAAGAAAAGATATTATATAATATCTTTTCTTTTCATAGAATTATTATTAATTTATATCTTCTAAAATTATCCAACTTCCTGTAGCTTCTGGATAATCAGTAAATTCTAGTTTCTCCTTTGTAGTTGGATGTTTAAAAGATAACTTATATGCCCACAAACATAATTGTTTTCCTCTTCCTCTAGTTCCATATTTTTGATCACCATATAAGCTATGACCTATATTGGAAAATTGAACCCTTATTTGATGATGTCTTCCTGTGTATAATTGTACTCTTACTAGTGATAAATCAGTTTCTTCATTATATTTTAAAACTTCATATTCTAACTTAGCTAATTTTGCATTTTTATTTTTAGAATCTGTTACTTTACTTAAATTATTTTTCTCATTTTTAATTAAGTAATCTTCTAATATGCCTTGTTTATTTTCAATTTTTCCATCTACTATGCATATATATTCTTTTTCAAATTCTTTTTCTCTTACTTGTTCGCTTAATCTTGATGCAGCTTTAGAAGTTTTTGCAAAAACCATTACTCCACCTGTTGGTCTATCTAATCTATGTACTAATCCTAGATATGCATCTCCTGGTTTATTATATTTTTCAATTAAATATTTTTTTATAATACTTAGCATATCTTCATCACCAGTTTTATCTCCTTGTGATGGTATATTTATTGGTTTCTCTACTACTATTATGTGATTGTCTTCATATAATATTTTCAAATTTATCATACATTTCCCTCACTTTATTTTGAAATTTTATCACATTTTTCTTTTTTTATCTACTATTACATTAGTTGTTTCTTGTATATGTTGAGTTTTGTGCTTTTTTATAGTATAATGTTAGCGACACTTTTAAGCTATATTTCATATACTAGGAGGTATTACCTATATGAAAGCATTAATCATTGAGGACAACCGGTTCAAATTTCAAGACGCTATAGAGGTATTGAAGCGCCACGATATAACCGAATATGTCCATTTTGACAACTGTGAGGAAGCTTTGGATTTCGTCTATGAGCCTGATAACATTAAGAACATTGATCTGATCATTCTGGATCTTAATTTCTATATGTCAAGAGAGCTCATTGGTGGAAGATGCCGCATGCCTACTCCGGATGCTGGTGGCAAATTCATTTGGCAGATGTTACAGAATGAAATTACAACTCCAATTATCGTCTTCTCTTCGGAGGATGACTATATGAATGTTGTAAATCACTATTTGTTTGTCAGCTTTTCTGAATATGCTCGCATATACGAAAAAGGTCCGCTTCCCATGACATATTCTCAGATTCAAAGGCAGTACGATGAGGACATTGCGGAAAGGCGCCAAAAGTTGTTGGATTTGACGTTTATTGTTGGTCATGCACATGAGGAATTAGAACTGGATTTTTTTATTAGACAGTTTTTACAGTCTGTGAATCCCGAAGATTAAGTGTTTTTGAATTTTCAAAAAAGATACGACACCCTTTTTTATATTGGGTGCCGTATTCTTTTTTAATTTTCCCATCTACCATATATTCCACATGGTAATACTAATTTTGAATTTTTCATTGGCAGTCCTATTTCTCCTGAACTTATTTTTCCTTTATATTTTTTCATATTAAGTTCTAATAAATTTTCTAGTACTTTTGATGATATTCCTGTTGTATAAGAATTGATTAAGAAAAATAGTGGATTATCGCTTAATATTTGTATACATAGTTCAACTAAGTCAGATATATTATTCTCAAATTGCCATACTTCTCCATTTTTTCCTCTGCCGTATGATGGTGGATCCATTACTATTGCATCATATTTGTTTCCTCTTCTTATTTCTCTTTGTACAAATTTTATTACATCATCAATTATAAATCTTACCGGTCTATTTCTTAGTCCTGAGCTTTCAACATTTTCTTTTGCCCAAGTTGTCATTCCTTTAGAACTATCTACATGGCATACTGATGCACCGGCTGAAAGGCATGCTACTGTTGCTCCTCCTGTATATGCAAATAAATTTAATACTTTTATTTCTCTTCCTGAATTTTTTATTTTATTTATCATCCAATCCCAATTTACAGCTTGCTCTGGAAATAGTCCTGTATGTTTAAATCCCATCGGTTTTATGTTAAAAGTTAAGTTTTTATACTTTACTTGCCAGCTTTCTGGAAGTCTTTTTTGATAGTCCCAACCTCCTCCACCAGTATTGCTTCTAGTATATTTTGCATTTGCTTTTTTCCATTCATTTGGAAAGCTTTTATTTTTCCAAATAATTTGTGGATCTGGTCTTATTAATGTAATGTTTCCCCATCTTTCTATTTTTTCGCCATTTGCCATATCTATTATTTCATAATCTTTCCATTCATTTGCTATATTCATTATATACCCTTCCTAAATTATAACATCGTTACTAACTTATAAAAGTTATAAATTAACACTGAATTTATAATTATAAACACTCCTGTTAGTATACATGTTATTTTCATAATTTTACTTTTCATCATTTGCTTGTCTCCTTTTATCTTACTTTATATATATGTATTCAAAATAAAAAGAAACATGCATATTTTTTATTAATTTTTTATATTATATCAGATTTTCTATATAAAACGCAATGAGCCTGCCGTTTTACCGGCAGGCTTAATTGCTGATTGTGAAAGCAATTTTAGATCTCATTTTTTACCCTATTGTTTCATAGGGTCGTTTCTTGCATTGCTTCCCCTCCTTCTTCTTGAACCACCCTCTTCGACCGTTTCCGGTTTACTTTCAGGTGTAGGCTGAGGAGCACCTTCTTTTTTTGTGCTGTACTCTACCACCAGATAGCTTATAATCGCAGCTAAAATGCCAAGACCCATGTAGGCTACCTTATGAATCGTTAATCTGCTGGTAATCAGCTCTCCGAACTCCTTGGGATGCCAAATCACACATTCACAGACCACAATCATAATCAGCATCAGAGCGGCGGCGATCAGATTCGCCACGGTGTTAGTGTACTGCGCTTTTTTGCAGATGATCCGCACGATGATGGCCACAATAAAGCCAACCGCCATGTTAATCACCCACTTGTAGCCGACGTCAACCCCCATGTATTTCCACACTTCAATCAACATTTTCGGCACAGTTGCCACTGTCAGGAAAATCCCAGCAATAACCAGCGCCAGGACCACGAACATAGACATTTTTCCAAGTTTACCAATCTTCATACGAAGTACCTCCTTGTGTTGAGCTTTTTTATTTGGTTTCTTTGTAGTTCGTGCGTTCACAATCGATATATATATTATATCAATTTTATGTAAATTAGTCAATTTTTTACCTTTTTTACGACTAAAATAGAGCAGATTTTATAAATCTGCTTTATTTTGATTACATATTTTTTATTTTATCTGCTAAATCCTTAGTAATTCCTTTTATTTTTGTTAGTTCCTCAATGCTTGCTGATTTTATTTTTTCTATTGTTCCAAATTCTTTTAAAAGTGTTTCTCTTTTAGCTTTTCCTATTCCTTCGATATCATCTAATTCTGATTTTGTCATTGCTTGTTCTCTTAATTTTCTGTGATATTCTACCGCTGTGTTGTGCACTTCATTTTGTAAATTGGTTATAAAGAAAAATAAATTTTCTGAAATTTCATATTCTTTTTTGTTTTCATTTACTAGTGCCCTAGTTGAGTGTTTATCATCTTTTACCATTCCATATACAGGGATTATTTTATCTAGTTCATATACTTTTAAAGCTTTTTTTATTGCTTTTATTTGAGTTATTCCACCATCTGCTAATATTAAATCTGGTAATGTCCCAAATCCGCCTTTTGGATTTTCTATTGAATGTTTTATTCTTCTTGTTACTACTTCTTCTGTACATCTTGGATCATCTTGGCCAAATACTGTTTTTATTCTAAATCTTCTTGTCATATTTCTTTTTATGACTCCGTCTATTGCTACGCACATGCCTGCTACTATATGTGTTCCTGAAATATTTGATATATCAAAAGTTTCTATTTTATGTGGTAGCTTTTCTAAGTTTAATATTTCTTTTAATTCATTTAATATTTCAAATTTGTCTTTTGATTTGTTTTCTAGAGTTATCTTAGCATTATTTTCTGCCATTTCAACAAATCTAAGTTTTTCTCCTTTTTGTGGGGCTTTAATTTCTACTTTTCTTTTTGCAGAATTTGAAAGCCACTCTTCTAATAGTTCTTTATCTTCAATTTCTTCTTGTATCATTATTTTATTTGGTAATTCTAATTTTCCAATATAATATTGTTTTATAAAACCTGATATTATTTCTTTTTGTTCCATATCTTTTAAATCGTCATAGAAATAATGCTCTCTGTCTATCATTTTACTTCCACGTACAAAGAAGATTTCTATACATACAGATAACTCGTTTTTATATATTCCTATTACATCTATGTTATTTTCTGATATATTTGAAACTTTTTGTTTTGCTGATATTCTTTCTATTGCAGATATTCTGTCTCTTAAGTTTGCTGCTTTCTCAAAATCTAACTTTTCTGATGCTTGTTTCATCTCTTCTTCTAATTCTTTTATTATCTTAGATGTTTTTCCTTCTAATAGCATTATAATTTGGTTTATCTGAACCATGTATTCATCTCTTGAAACATATCGCATACATGGCGCTAAACATTTTTTTATGTGATAATTTAAGCATGCTCTGTCATTTGATTTAAATGTTTTACATTGCCTTATTTGAAATTTTTCTTTTATAAAATTTAGCATCTCTCGTGCTGCTCCCGGATTTGCATACGGTCCAAAATATTTAGCTCCATCGTTTTGAATTTTTCTTGTTATGAATATACTTGGATATTCTTCTTTCATCCCGATTCTTATATATGGATATGTTTTATCATCTTTTAGTAATACATTAAATTTTGGTCTGTTTTCTTTTATTAAATTACATTCTAATATTAATGCCTCTGCTTCATTATCACATACTATATATTCAAAATGATCAATTAATGAAACCATATTTTTTATTCTTTGAGTTTTATTTGTTTTTCTAAAATATTGAGTTACTCTATTTTTTAAAGATATTGCTTTTCCTACATATATAATTTCATCATTTTTATTTCGCATTATATAAACGCCTGGTCTATGTGGCAATTTTTTTATTTCAGCTTCTATATCAAACATTTTAATCCTCACTATATGCTATATATGGTAAATTTCTATAATATTCTTCATAATCTAATCCATATCCTAACACAAATTTATTTGGAATTTCAAATCCAACATAATCTGCTTCTACTTCTACTTTTCTTCTATCTTTTTTATCTAACAATGTACATACTTTTAATGTTTCTGGATTTTTTGATAACAAATATTTTTTTAAATTTAGCATTGTAAACCCACTATCGATTATATCTTCTACTATTATTACATTTTTTCCTTCTATATTTACATCTAAGTCTTTTTTTATTTTTAATTCTCCTGTTGTTTCTTTCATATTTCCATAACTTGATACTTGCATAAATTCCATTATTAAATTATTACTGTCTATATATTTTGTTAAATCTGTTGCAAAATATACAGCTCCTCTTAATATACAAATTATTACTATTTCTTTATTTTTATATTCTTCTGTTATTTGTTTTCCTATTTCTTTTATTCTTTTTTGTAATTCCTCACTACTAATTAAAGTTTTTATTTTCATTTTTATCTCCTTATTTATACTTATATAATAAAAGCAAACTAAAATCACTATTTTTAGTAATTCAAGTTTGCTTGTTTTTATTTATTTAATATAGCTTACTAAGCTAAATCTTCCCATTCTAAGTGATAATCAGCTGGAAAATCTTTTTTAGCTTTTTTCCACACAACTTTATATAAGTCTTCTGCTGGTATTCCTGATTGATTTGGCCCTTTAGTTGTTAGATCATCTTTTGTTAGGCATGATCCTTTTCTTATTGACCTTGTTGTAACTACTGTATTAAATAATTTTTCGCTTACTTCTAATTCTTCTGCTAATGCCTCTTTTTTGCCTTCTTTCATTTTGTTTATGTCTTTTGCGAAAGCTAGTAATTCTTTTGCTTCTTTTGGTGTCATTGACCACTTTATATCTGGTCCTGTTCTGTCTGTTCTATCTGTAAAGTGCTTTTCAACTATTGAGGCACCTAATGACAATGCTGCATAAGATGAAAAATTATTTAATGAATGATCTGATAATCCAATAATTCCTTTTGGAAATGCATCTTCAAATTCTTTTAATGAGTTTAGTCTTAATTTGTCTGCTGGTGTTGGATAAATGTTCGTACAATGTAGAAGAGCGAACTCACTATGGTATTTTTTTATAGTTTTTACTGCTTTTCTTACGGCTTCCATATCATTCATACCTGTTGATAAAATTATTGGTTTTCTTTTGCTTGCCACATATTCTAATAGTGGGTAATTATTCATCATGGTAGAACTTATTTTGTATGCTGGTATATTCATTCTTT
>Ga0137297_11810_pt1 | contig 11244 bp, 16 predicted proteins | sample RamsorincwithD2O_FD_97191 | JGI IMG/M metagenome (GOLD analysis project Ga0137297, IMG submission 97191) | Mouse cecal microbial communities from Vienna, Austria - Mucin amended with D2O | ecosystem: Host-associated > Mammals > Digestive system > Large intestine > Cecum | place: Austria: Vienna... | reverse complement strand
AATGAAGACAACTGGAATGTTCGTCTAAATGATATTAACCCAGTACCAGCAAATGCAAAATAGTCATAAATGACCTTCTTTTTATTATAAATTCTTTTGTGGCTTTTTACCTTGAGCCCTTAATCAACAATGTTAGCAAAGGAGTGTGAAAGTAAATGATGAACGAAATCGAACTATTGAACTTAATTCATACCGATTTAGGTGTTGTTTGCTCTCTGTTAATCTTCTTCGCAATCATTCTGCTAATGTACTTCGTGTACAAATTCTTCAGAATGTTCTTTTAACAAAAGAGAAAGGAGCGTTGCATTATGGAAAATACTGTATCATCTGGCATTTTAGCCTCAGCAGTAACTTCTAACATGCTTCAAGGTGTACTAAATGAACTTTTATCATTACTTCCAATTATCTTACCAGTAATGATTACGTTTATTGGTATTAGAAAAGGTATCTCTTTCATTACCAACACCTTGCAATCTGCTTAGTAAGTCACAAAAGAAAAAGTCTAATTTCCCCCATGTGAAGTTAGACTTTTATCTTTATAAAAGGAGATAAAACATGAAAAAACAAAAGATAATTCTTATTCTATTACTTGTAGTTCTTACCCTTATTACCTTCTCAGCTAGTTGTTTTGCTATCAATGATAACTTCCTGAGGTTCTGCGAGTTTATCCAGTATAAAGATACAGACAAGACAATCCCTGCGTTTTTTATGCCTTGGAAAGTTTATGAGTGGGCTCAAGCGTGTCCAGAGTATCAAGATTACCTATCCCGAAAAAATGAAATTTTTATAGCTCACTCTTACAATTCTTCCGCTCATCGCTGGATAATTGCTTTCTTTCCGAAAGGTACAAAGATAGGTATAAAAAACGACTCATTGAAAAGTTGGATTGCCAGCAATAATTGTATTTGTTGGTATTCTTCAAGGTTAATCGATGGACCAAGTCATAGTGTAAATGTGCAGACAGACGACTGGGATACTCCTTTAGTAAGGCATGATGGTTCAAGATTTGACCATTTGTATAACTACGAATATATTGGCGAAAATCAAGCCTTTATTGGTGCTTCTTCAATGCCTGTTTACTTAGACGATAACTACAACGATTTATTCTTTGAGGGTGCTCCTCTTACTGGTAAAATCGGACTTATTATTCTGAAAAACAAAGTTCGTCTGGAGGCTATTTATGAAGAAGTTGTAAAAATGTTACCTATTCTTATTCCGATTTTATTACTAATTGTCGGCTTAATTCTAGGAATGAAGTGGCTTGTCAGTATTCTAAGAGGTGCATAGAAAGGAGGTTATCTATGAAAAAACTTAAGTGTATCTTTATTATATTACTTATCTTTTTACTTGTATTAACTTCGACTTGTTTTGGATATAACCAGTATCGTGTAGACGGAACTTGCTTTTTTTCTGTTAATGACCCTTTTTTGGGTTATGCAAAAAACTTTCCTGAATACCAAGAATATCTTGCTGGAACATACGAAATCGTTCTTTTATGGGACGCTCTTGTTTCTCATACTTGCTATATGTATTTCGTTGAACCCAAAGGTAATTCATACATATTTATGACGGGAAGACGTGATAATGAATTCGGCTTTGGCGAGCACGAAATTATTCGCTATAAAGGTACAGGAACTGGAAGCGATTATAACTTTGAGTCTTCCTCCCGTGAAACTGCAACAGGTGGTCTAATTCGTGCTGGTACTTGGGAAACTTCTTTCCTTGGTTTTTCAACAATGGACGTGTTAGATAAAGACGGCAACTTGTTGTGTAAAGGTGTTCAAATTGACGAAAATCGTCAAGATTCAACAGTTGACCCTCCACCTTCTTCTGGAAATACAACCACAGGTGGAAATACCTCTACTACAACTCCTCCAGATTATTCTTCTACTGGACCTCTTTCTTGGATTGCAAACTTCTTTGAATATTTAGGTGCTATTCTTCAAGGCTTTTTTGGAGGAATTAACGATTGGTTAGACCCTAGTAAACCTAATTTTATATTGAAAAATGTGGAAGGGTTTTTATCAGGTATTACTTCTTCATTTGACCCTAGTAAACCCAACTTTATATTGAAAACTGTGGAAAATGCTTTGTCTGGCATTACTTCTTCGTTTGACCCTAAAAATCCTAACTTTATATTGAAAACGATAGAAAATGCTTTGTCTGGTATTACTTCTTCATTTGACCCTACATCGGATAAATTTGTATTTAAGGTTCTAATCGATATGCTTACAGGTGCTTTTGCAGATTTATTCATACCCAGTGAAGAAGACCTAAATAATTTATTTGCTCCAGTGCGAGAAAAATTTGCATTTGTAGATAAATTTAACGCCCTATCTGCCCAAATTCAACATATGCTAGAAACTGGCGAAGGTTCTCCAGTATTCAAACTAAAACTAAGTTCTAAATATGTATCTGGAGAATTTACTATCCTTGACTTATCTTTCTTCGCTCCGTACAAGCCATACTCGGATATGGTTATAACTGCCTTTGTGTACTTACTCTTTGCATACAGGACAATAAAACATCTACCAGAGACAATCTCTGGCTTGAACTCTGTATCTGATATTGGTAGGAGGTGCTAAATTATGATAACAAACGCTATTTTAGGAGTAATTTCCAATGTGGCTGCTTTTATGCTATCCCCGCTTACTGCAATCGACTTTGTGCTTGACCTTGCCGATAGTATTCCACTGGTTATGAACTTCTTAAAACTCGGCATCTATATTCTTCCCTGGGACAACCTAATTCCGTTATTCGCTATTATCGCCAGTGTAGGCTTATTCCGTCTAGTAATCGCTATTGTAAAAACTGTAATGAACGTTATCCCGTTCGCTTAACAAAGGAGAAAAAAATGTTTATTCTATGGCTAATTTTATTTATCCGGTGCAAGTATTGCTCTTGCCTACTTTTTTATCAAAATAAAACTACTTGAGGAAGACATTGAGTGCTTATACACTAATTACTCCAACGAACTACAAAAGTCGCTTAAAATTCATTCTCGTAAAGATACGGAGGTATGATATGCTACAAGGCTTTATCTCAATATTTAAGGCTTTCTTTCTGGCTTTTCGCTATCCACTCTACTTTATTGCTGGGCTTGTTGCCCTCTTCTTCTTCCTCTGCTTAATCTGGTTTGTTATTCGCTTCGCCCAGGGCAAACGATTAAAAAAAGGTAATCACGTCAAAGTAAAAAAAGAACCTATCTGGTATAGGCTCTTCGTGAAATTCCCAAGACAGGTTGTAGACGACTTCTTCGATAAAGACCCTGAATTCTTTAAGTATCAAGGCTGTATTATCTTCGAAGGTAGACAAGGACGCGGAAAAACAATCTCTCAAATTGAATATGCAAGACGTATGCAACAGGAGTATCCTCTTGCAAAATGTATTGCCAACCTAAAATATGAAAATGCAAATGATACTCTGGAAGATTGGCAAATGCTTATGTCTTATAAAAACGGTATTCGTGGTGTTATTGTAATCATTGACGAATTACAAAACTGGTTTTCTTCCAATGACTCCAGAAACTTCCCTCCAGAAATGCTTGAAGTGATAACTCAGAACCGAAAAAACCGTCGTATTATTCTTCGGAACCTCACAGAACTTCTATCTTCTGGCTAAGGCTATACGTAGCCAAGCAACCGAAGTTCGTCGCTGTGCGACGATACTCGGTTGCCTGACGATAGTCCGAAGATATGAACCGTTTTTGGACTCTGAGGGGAACGTCGTAGAGTTCAAATTTCGCGGAATATACTTCTTTGTTCATGATAAAGAACTACGTGAGTGCTACGATACTTGGCAAGTAATAGAACGATTGAAGAAAATCGGCTTTCAGGAAAATCCTGCTTTTAATAATACACAGGAGATAATAAATTACTATCTCCCGAAAAAATCTAAAAAGAAAGGAGTTGTGCGCTAATATGGCTAAAGGTGTTATGATTATCTGTATTGTTCTTATAATCTCGGATTTTTGCTTTTATCTCTACAAAAAATATGTAAAATGTGAAGATTATAAGAGCTACTTTGAATACATGAACAATCCGTTCAAATATAGAAATAAAAATAAGGAGGATAAATAGTGAAAAAATTACTTGCATATTTTTTAATTGCTTTGAGCGGTATCTTATCTGCTCTTGCCTATATTGTTTGTACTGTTAATTTTGGTATGTCTTATGTAGATTTTTTTGGGATATACCTATTCATTACTCTTGCTTCTATTTTGGTATCATTTGCTTTTGACATTGGATTTAAGGAGGAAAAATAGAAATGAAAAAGAAAAAAATATGTCTTATCTTGATTATAGGACTACTTCTTACACTATTTTATATACTTTTTGGTTTGTATTTTTATTTTCATTACGGAATAGAAACAACTCTATTTCGTGATATCGCTTTTGTTACTTCGATTTTTAGTCTTTTTATAACAATAGTATTTAATACCCTTATGGGAATTTATGATAAGGAGATAGAAAATGAAAAATAAAACATTGATAGTTATTAGTTATATTGCTGCTATGGTGCTTCTTGTGCTTTTTAATAAATTTTGTAACGATTATGGTGTTACGACTCCTCATAGGATGTTTTTACTACTTTCAGCTTCGGTTTCATACGAACTTATGAAACCTGCTTATGCTGAGGTAATGTCAAAATTTAAGAAATCAAAGGAGGAAAATTCTAATGTTCAAACAAAAGAAAAATAGTTTTAATGCAAAAGAAGTTGAAAAAATTGTAAAGCAAAACGTTGGTATCTTAGAGTTAATTCTTAGAAATGAGTTCAATTTCTCTGACGAGAAAATGCGTGAAATTGCGGACTCCTTCGAGTTTATCTCAAAAAATGGAATTAAAGAGTACCAAAAACGCTTTGGAAAGGATAAGGTATGAATATAGAACGCGAAGTAACTATGTCCTATCTTTCTCATATCTTTCAATCTCGCATTATAATGGAAAACTTGACTACTGAGGATTTAGAATGCTTAAAAAGATGTATTAACCTTTGGTTGAAATGTAAAAGAAAAACTAGAAGGTTTAGAAAGGATAGAAAATGATGGATAATGAAAAAAAGAAAAAAAGAGAAAATCGCTTGGAAAGTGCTAAATATATAAGTAAATTCTTTGCTTATGTTCTTTCAATTCCCCTTATGATTACTTTGCTTGGCTTTTTATTTATTGGTATGACTTGGTTCGATATTGGTCAAAAGATGGACGATTTAGAAAAAGTACAGTATTGTTCCAATTGTGGTTACGATTTAATTCATGGAGGTATTAAATGAATATAGATGTTCCTTATCGTCTTGCAATTGGTACTTACTTAGAAAGAAAATTGGAAGAAATTAAAATAGACAAGGCTTTTATTATTACTTCTTCTAAGACTGATATAGATGTGGTAATTAACTTGATGGCTTATTCTTTAGTGGTAAAAAACTTGGAAGAATTATCTAAGCAATTTTTGGATTATGAAAATTACGATATTATAATCCAAAAAAAATCAAAGGTTACATAATAGACTGGTCGTCGGGTTCTTAGTAACACCCGACGAGAGTCCCATATAAGGGAATAATTTATAAAATTTTGCAATGGTCATTTGTAAAATTTTAGGAAAAAACGGAGGATAAAATGATAATATGATAGATACGATTAAAATTTATGCACAAATTACAAAAGATATATATTATAAAATACGAGAAAGTGCAATCTATAAGACTAGTTACTCCAGAAGAACTGGACAACTTTTTTATGAAATCGTAACAGGAAGCCTTGAGGGTTCGTATTCTAGTTCTTTAGGTGTTCGTACTGATATCGGTTCAAAGTACGGTTTCGTCGACTCTTACGTTGTCGAAATTGAAGGCTCATACCATAAACTTATGCTTGGATATAACAGCCACAACGGTTTTTATAATCTCCAGGAGATAGTACAAGATTTGATAAATGCTGTTAGTTACGATTTTGGTGTACCTCTTCCCTCTTTGGAGAATTGGTATCTGCAAAGAGTGGATATTGCAATTTGTTATGATTTAGGAGATAATGCAGAAGTGCGAAGATATATCAATAATCTTAGCCTTTGCAGTTACCCGCGAAGAAATATAAAGCACTTTCAAGACCAGAGTATTTATTCTTCTGGGTCAACTACTACATTAAAAATATATAATAAAAAACTTGAATTTCGTAAGCACGATATGAAAAAAATGTTTAACTCTAATTTTAGCATCGAGAATTATTTGAAAGAAATTGATGGATTTGTAAGGTTTGAGTGTGAAATTAAAAAGAAGAAGTTAAAAGATTTTTATAAATGTGATCATATTTTTGTTATAAGTGTTAAGTATGAAGATTTGAAAGAAGTTTGGAGTGAAGAATTTATGAAATTGTTAAAATATTTTGATAGTGATTTAGAATTAGTGAGAAAAAAAGAAGATGTTGAAAGAAGAATAGCAACGTACTATGCGAATAAACAACGTAAATCTCTTACGTTGTACAACTTTTACCTCGCGCTTATGATTGAGGGTAAAACTTCCCTCCAGAAAAAGATGTCATCTACTACATTTTATAGAAATATGCAAATTCTAAAGGAATTGCATATTGACACCTCGCAGAAGTATACACTAGTTGACGAAGGTTCTGCTGTTGAGTTTAACCCGTTCGAGTGGAAAGAGGTTATATGATAATAACAAAAGTTATTGAAGATTTTATAAGATATGAAAAAGCCATTGGTAGTACACCGGCTACCATTAAACATTATCAATTGCAGCTGAACGCCTTTCTTGCGTTCTATGGAAAAAGAGACATTGAGTATATAAAATACGAAACATACGAAAGATATATACTATATCTGAAAAACAAAGGAAAAAAAGGTACAGTAGTTCCGCTTTCTGGTCGAACTATAAAAACTTATGCTTCTGCACTACGAACGTTCCTTGCGTGGGCATATAAAAACAAGTACATTGACGAAGATATTGCTATTAGAATAAAAATGCCTAAATACAAGAAGAAGATTATAAAAATACTTAGTAATAATGACATAGAAAAATTTGTAAAAAATTTTGATTTGGAAGACTTTATAGGTTGTCGCGACCTCTTAATATTTTGCTTAATGTTAGAAAGTGGTTTGAGGTTATCTGAAGTTATTTTGTTATCTGCAGAAGATATAGATTTAGTTAATTATTTGATTAAAGTAAATGGAAAAGGTCAAAAAGAGCGCTATGTCCCTATTTCTGCCTATTTAGAAAAAGTGCTAAGGTTCTACTTCTTTAGATATTATGAATATTTTGGAAAAGATTTGGTTCCAGAAGACCCACTAATTTGTTTAAGGGACGGAAGTCCTGCAACAAAGAATACAGTGTCGTTGATATTTAGGAGATTGAGAAAAAAGACGGGAATACACGTTTACCCGCACCTTTTAAGACATACCTTTGCCACAATGTTTTTGCTTAATGGCGGAACAATAGATAACTTGCAGATTATCCTAGGACACTCTACTTTGAATATGGTTCTTAATTATCTGCATTTTGCAAATGAAATGAAGTTATCAAAACAAAGTATTTATAGTCCTTTGTCAAATATGGGAAAATAAAAAAGTATTCTTTTGGGAGAACACTTTTTGAAAAGATTATTTCATTAAAACAGGTAGTGCATATTTTAGAAGTATATCGCCGAGCCAAGAAAAAGCGATAACCAATAAGACACCACCAATGATTACTGCAATCCATTTTTTCATATTTTCACCTCATTTCTTTGGAAGATGTAGAAATAAAAAACGCGGTAGACTAGTATTTAACTAGTACAATCCGCGTTTTTTCTTATGGCTCCTCTTGTTGGACTCGAACCAACGACCTATCGGTTAACAGCCGAGCGCTCTACCAACTGAGCTAAAGAGGAATATAAAACTGGCGACAACCTATTTTCTCAGCAGGGTAACCCGCAAATATCTTCGGCACATTAGAGCTTGACTTCTGTGTTCGGTATGGGAACAGGTATTTCCTCTATGTAATCATCACCAGAAACTTAATGTGTGTTAATGTGTATACATTTACAGACATTTAGGGCAACGCTCTTAGCGTTGGCTTCCTTTTGTCTTTACACCAGCACACTCAAAAATATATAGAATAATTTAGACTACTTTTCTTCTTCTTAGATATTCTTTCTCCATATTTTCACCTTACAAAATATAAACATATATATACTGTGGTTAAGCCCTCGATCTATTAGTATTGGTCAGCTTAATACATTACTGCACTTACACCTCCAACCTATCAACCATGTCGTCTTCATGGAATCTTACTTGCTTAAAGCAATGGGATATCTTATCTTAGGGTGGGCTTCACACTTAGATGCTTTCAGCGTTTATCCCATCCATACTTAGCTACTCAGCCGTGCCACTGGTGTGACAACTGATTCACCATCGGTATGTCCATCCTGGTCCTCTCGTACTAAGGACAGCTCCCTTCAAATATCCTTCGCCTGCGACAGATAAGGACCGAACTGTCTCACGACGTTCTGAACCCAGCTCGCGTACCGCTTTAATGGGCGAACAGCCCAACCCTTGGAACGTACTTCCGCTCCAGGATGCGATGAGCCGACATCGAGGTGCCAAACCTCCCCGTCGATGTGAACTCTTGGGGGAGATAAGCCTGTTATCCCCAGGGTAACTTTTGTCCGTTGAGCGACGGCATTTCCATTCACTACCGCCGGATCACTAAGCCCTACTTTCGTATCTGCTCGACATGTCTGTCTCTCAGTTAAGCTTCCTTCTGCCTTTACACTCTTTCGCGCGATTTCTGTCCGCGCTGAGGAAACCTTTGGGCGCCTCCGTTACTCTTTTGGAGGCGACCGCCCCAGTCAAACTGCCCGTCTGACATTGTCCTCTGGCCGGTTTACGACCACTAGTTAGAATTTCAATCATTTAAGGGTGGTATCCCAACGTTGACTCCATCTAGACTGACGCCTAGACTTCTTAGTCTCCCACCTATCCTGTACATAAATCATCAAAACCCAGTATCAAACTGCAGTAAAGCTCCATGGGGTCTTTCTGTCTTGTCGCAGGTAACTAGCATCTTCACTAGTACTACAATTTCGCCGAGGACATTGTCGAGACAGTGCCCAAATCATTACGCCTTTCGTGCGGGTCAGAACTTACCTGACAAGGAATTTCGCTACCTTAGGACCGTTATAGTTACGGCCGCCGTTCACTGGGGCTTTGGTTCTAAGCTTCGACTCGAGGTCTAACTCTTTCCCTTAACCTTCCAGCACTGGGCAGGCGTCAGCTCCTATACTTCATCTTTCGATTTAGCAGAAACCTGTGTTTTTGTTAAACAGTTGCTTGGGCCTATTCTCTGCGACCTACTTCTACATAGGTACCCCTTCTCCCTAAGTTACGGGGTCAATTTGCCGAGTTCCTTAACAATGCTTCTCTCGTTCGTCTTAGGATCCTCTCCTCATCTACCTGTGTCGGTTTGCGGTACGGGTATTTCGATACAATATCTACAAGCTTTTCTCGTCAGTGTGCTTCTTGATAATTCGTTACTTATTATTTTTCACTATATCTTGCGATACGAGTTTTTCCTCTTCCTCGCTTATCTTCCACTCCTGCGTCCCTTGCATCTTTTCAGTATCTCTATAGTGCAGGAATCTCAACCTGCTATCCATCAGATACGCCTTTCGGCCTCTCCTTAGGTCCCGACTTACCCTGGGCGGACGAACCTTCCCCAGGAAACCTTAGACTTTCGACGGCAAGGATTCTCACCTTGCTCTCGCTACTTATTCCAGCATTCTCTCTTCTGCCTCGTCCACGCCTTCTTTCGATAACGCTTCGTCCTACTACAGAATGCTCCTCTACCACTTATATAATTTCTTACATAAATCCGCAATTTCGGTGTATAGCTTAGCCCCGGTAATTTTCCGCGCAACTTCACTCGACCAGTGAGCTATTACGCACTCTTTGAATGTGTGGCTGCTTCTGAGCCAACATCCTGGTTGTTTATGCAAAATCACATCGTTTTCCACTTAGCTATCTCTTTGGGACCTTAATTGACGATCTGGGCTCTTTCCCTTTTGACCACGGAACTTAGCTCCCGCAGTCTGACTCCTGAGTATTAACAAATGGTATTCGTAGTTTGATAGAGTTCAGTAACCTGGTTAGGCCCCTAGCTCATTCAGTGCTCTACCCCCACTTGTCTTCCCTCAAGGCTAGCCCTAAAGCTATTTCGAGGAGAACCAGCTATCTCCGAGTTCGATTGGAATTTCTCCGCTATCCACAGTTCATCCGGTGCCTTTTTAACGACAATCAGTTCGGACCTCCACTAGATTTTACTCTAGCTTCATCCTGACCATGGATAGGTCACCCGGTTTCGGGTCTATTATATATGACTTACGCGCCCTTTTCAGACTCGCTTTCGCTTCGGCTCCATACCTTACTCAGTACTTAACCTTGCCATATACAATAACTCGCTGGACCGTTCTACAAAAAGTACGATATCGCACTTTAACGTGCTCTATCTGCTTGTAAACATAGGGTTTCAGGTTCTCTTTCACTCCCCTCCCGGGGTCCTTTTCACCTTTCCCTCACGGTACTTATCACTATCGGTCACCAAGGAGTATTTAGCCTTACGGGATGGTCCCCGCTTATTCATACGAGATTTCTCGTGTCTCGCACTACTCTGGATACTACCATGCTAACTTGACTTTCATATACTGGACTTTCACCTTCTATGGTATGCTTTTCCAAAACATTTCTACTAGTCTTATTAGTCATTTTTGTAGTCCGAACCCCAGGTGCATTTCTGCTCCTGGTTTGGGCTCTTCCTATTTCGCTCGCCACTACTTTAGGAATCGATTTTTCTTTCTTCTCCTACAGGTACTGAGATGTTTCAGTTCCCTGCGTTCCCTTCCATATACTACTTTACTCATATATGGATAAATCAACTTTTTTCTTGATTTGAGTTCCCTCATTCGGATATCTATGGCTCGATGGATATTTGCTCCTCCCCATAGCTTTTCGCAGCTTATCACGTCCTTCTTCGGCTCTTGGTGCCTAGGCATTCACCCTACGCTCTTAGTAGCTTAACCTATTTTGTTTAACTTTGTCTGGTTCAATTGTTTTCTAGTTCTTATCCTATTTCTAGGATCTTTCTTCTAGTTTACCTTTTTTCATCTTATTATTCTATATACTTTTCAATGTGCTTTCGAATACCTATAAACGGTATTCTTTGGTGGAGCTAAGGAGAGTCGAACTCCTGACCTCCTGCTTGCAAGGCAGG
>Ga0137297_11805_pt1 | contig 11298 bp, 12 predicted proteins | sample RamsorincwithD2O_FD_97191 | JGI IMG/M metagenome (GOLD analysis project Ga0137297, IMG submission 97191) | Mouse cecal microbial communities from Vienna, Austria - Mucin amended with D2O | ecosystem: Host-associated > Mammals > Digestive system > Large intestine > Cecum | place: Austria: Vienna... | reverse complement strand
AGTGCCGTATGAGACACACCCGGCAGACCGGCTGCGGCAATGTGTATTCGGAGGGACGACCAACCGGCAGGACTTTTTGCCCCGTGACCGCACCGGCAACCGGCGCTTTCTCCCCGTGACGGTGTACCCGGAACGGGCGGAGGTTCACATACTGGACGATGAAGCGGCGGCGAGGGCGTATATAGAACAGATGTGGGCGGAAGCCATGACGGTTTACCGCAGTGGGAAGTATAAGCTGTCATTCAGCATAGAAATGAACCGATACCTGAACGCCCATCAGCAGGACTTCATGCAGGAGGACACACAAGCTGGCATGATTTACGCCTATTTGGAGGACTACACCGGTGGCAGGGTATGCTCCAAGCAGCTTTATGAGGAAGCGCTGGGGAACTTAAATTCCCCGGCAGACTGGGAGACACGGGCAATCTGCGAGATTATGAATACCGGCATTGCGGGCGGCATCATACAGGGCTGGGCAGCCTATAAAAGCCCGAAGCGGTATAAGAAATACGGTTCTCAAAAAGGCTGGGAGCGTGTCAACCAAGACCCGCCGGAGGGGGACGGTTTTCAGGAAATCACGGAAGAAGAAGCCCGGCAAATGGAACTGCCATTCTGAAAAGCCACCGGTTAACAGTTTGGTTGACGCTTCGGTTGACAGCCGGTTGACGGGGGAAAGCCTGATATTTGGGGCATTTCTCTCCTTTGTCAACCATGTCAACCAAGAAATCAAAGAAAAAGTAAAAAGTAATAATAGAGCGCCTATGGATTGTTTTCAAAGTCTTTTCTGCCGGTTGACACGGTTTGGTTGACATGGAGACAGTCTGCGGCTGTACACCTGCCTGACATTCCCTTGTCGGGCATATTTCATTTATGGAGGTAACTGCCTATGGCAAAAAACAAAAACGAGAGCAACAACGAAAACAGCGGCACCCTGCTTACCGAAAAAGACGGCACCCAGTATTTTGTCATGGGGAAAGTCCGTATCAAGGTATCGGAGCATTTCGCACAGGATGGGAAGCCGCTTGACAGCCTGCTGGAAGATGTGACCCAGCACGCTGCCGCCGCTTCCTGAAAAAATACGGAATAACGACTGTCAATCAGCCCACGCTTATGATATACTTGTACCAGCGAGTATTGTATAAGCGTGGGTTGTTTCTTTTAGAAGGAGGATTTTTAACCGTGAAACAACCATACAATACAACGATTTATAACACCGCACTTTATTTGAGATTGAGCCGTGACGATGAATTGCAGGGAGAAAGCGGCAGCATCCAGACCCAGCGCATGATGCTTAGGCAGTATGCCGCAGAGCATGGGCTGACCGTTGTAGACGAGTACATTGACGACGGATGGAGTGGGACAAATTTCGAGCGTCCAAGTTTCCAAAGGATGATTGATGACATCGAGGACGGGAAAATCAACTGCGTTGTCACAAAGGACTTATCCCGTCTGGGAAGAAACTATATCCTGACCGGTCAGTACACGGAAATCTATTTCCCCAGTAAGGGAGTACGCTACATTGCCATCAATGACAATGTGGACACCATCAACGGAGAAAGCGAGCTTGCCCCATTCTTAAACATCCTGAATGAAATGCACGCCCGACAGACCAGCAAAAAGGTCAAGGCTGCCATGCACACAAGATTTGCCAATGGCGCACACTATGGAGCCTATGCACCGCTGGGCTATGTAAAAGACCCGGACAAAAAAGGTCATCTTCTGATCGACCCGGAAACACGCTGGATTGTAGAAAAGATTTTTGACCTTGCCGTACACGGGAGGGGTGCCGCCAGCATTACACGGATTCTGGTGGAAGAAAAAGTACCTACCCCCGGCTGGCTGAACTATGAAAGATATGGGACTTTCGCCAATATCTACGCCGGTGCGCCCGCAGAAAAAGCCTATGCGTGGACGATTGCACAGGTCAAGAGCATTTTGAAAGAGGAAACTTACATCGGTCACAGCGTTCACAACAAGCAGAGCAACATTTCATTCAAGAACAAGAAAAAAGTGCGGAAGCCGCAGGAAGAATGGTATCGTGTGGAAAATACCCACGAAGCCATCATTTCCGAAGAAGTGTTCCAAAAAGTTCAGGAGCTGATTGCAAGCAGACGCAGGAAACGCAGAAATGGTACAACACAGATTTTCGCAGGATTGATAAAATGTGCAGACTGCGGATGGTCTTTAGCCTATGGGGAAAACAAGCAGAATAAGAACCCATACGGGTACTACCATTGCAGCAAGAACGGACAGGGATTACGCCAGTGTTCCATGCACTATATCCGTTATGATGTACTGTATGCCTATGTGCTTGCAAGACTGCAATACTGGTCTATGTTGGCACAGAAAGACGAGGACAAGCTGCTGAAACGGCTGCTCAATGCCAGCGACAGAGAAAGAAACTCTGCGAAGAAAAAGCAGGCTGCGGAGCTGAAAAAGGCGGAAAAGCGTAAAGCCGAGGTTGACGGGCTGTTTGCTAAAATGTATGAGGACTGGTCTGCCGGACGCATAACCGAGTATAATTTCAATATGCTGTCCGAGAAGTACCAGAACGAGCAAAAGGAGCTTGAAACAAAAATAAGACAGCTTCACGAAATGATGGAAGCCGCCGTACAGACCGCAGCGGATGCTGAAAAGTGGATTGCCCTAATGAAACAGTATGTCAACCCTGTGGAGCTGACCGCCGAACTTCTGAACACTCTAATTGAAAAAATAACCGTCCACGAAGCTGTCAAGGGCGAGGACGGAAGTCGTGAGCAGGAAGTAGAAATCTACTACCGCTTCATCGGCAAAATCGACTGACCTTTCTTTTTTTACCCAACAATATCTTTAATTAAGGGAAACGGGAAAAAGCATTCCAGATGCCGCTATTATGCTGGACTTATGCGACATACTTGGCATCAGTGTAAATGAACTGCTCAGTGGAGAAAGGATTCCTATGGAAAATTATCAAAAAAGAGCAGAAGAAAATCTTGTGGAATTACAGCAAAAGGCAAATAGTACTCAAAAAAGAGCAAATTTCCTTGTAAAGCTTGTAATCCTGATTTTAGGGGTGCTGTTTATCGTCAAATATGGAATCGGCGGCAGAACCCAGTATTTTGTAGATTCCATCAGTATGGAATTTATTCTGATTCCATCCCTTCTGGCGCTGCTGTGTACCGGATATTGGCGGAACTTTCCAATGGCATTCGTCTATATCATTAAGAGAGACGATTGTACGGCAGAAATAATAAGGGACAGCGCGAACGCGCTTAAGCTGGTATGCGGATCCAGTTTGATTTGGGGAAGCATCGGTTTTACAATCAGCACGGTAAATCTTATGCGTAAGCATATGCTTGATCCCGAGTTTGCCTTTCCCAAGTTATGCGGGGACATTTCTGTAGCGCTGCTTCCCTTATTTTACGCTCTGGTTATAAACGCGGTACTGGTGCCGCTGTATTTTGAACTAAACCGTTTACACGCGAAAAATACAGAGTGACAGTATAAAAGCGCCAACAGATGAGTCGATCATCCTATGGCGCTTCCTTTTTGTTCTGGATTCGCGAATATGGTATCTTAAAAGTGGGTTACTCATAAAAAGCCAATACTGTAAATATCGACACCCCGCCATCTGGTCGCGGCGCCGACTTAGTGTAAAACGATTTGCTGATACACATCTCTTTTGCTGATTCCTCTGTCCTTAGCCGCGGCCCTCATGGCTTCTTTCCGATCCATGCCCTGAGCTATATAATAATCCACATGATCTTCCATACTCATCTCCTCCCAGTTCTTTCTCTCCTCTTCCTCCTTTTCCTCAAAAGCTCTTCCTTCTATCACAATGACAAATTCCCCCTTAGGCTCCTGCTTCCCATATTTCTCCAAAGCGCCTTCAAAGGTAGTCTGCCATGCCTCTTCGTATTTTTTTGTCAACTCCCGGCATAAGGTGATCCTTCTGTCCCCCAGGTTCTCTTTAAGCTCTTTCAGAGTCCTCACAAGCCTGTGGGGAGCCTCATACAGCAGGATAGTCCTGGTTTCCTCCTTCAGTTCATTAATAATCCTCTGCTTCTCCTTTTTATCTGAAGGCAAAAACGCCTCAAAACAAAACCGCCTGGTGCTCATTCCGGACATGGTCAGCGCCGTAATACAGGCCGCGGGCCCGGGAAGAGATGTCACTGAAATCCCCGCTCCATAACACTGTCTCACCAGCTCCTCCCCAGGGTCTGAGATGCCGGGAGTTCCCGCGTCGGTTACCAGAGCCACATTTACCCCTGACTTCATCTGCTCCACCAGATACCTTGCCTTTTGAATCTTATTGAACTCATGGTAACTGGTCATAGGCGTTTTTATCTCAAAATGATTCAGAAGCTTGACAGTATGGCGGGTATCCTCTGCCGCGATCACGTCCGCCTCCTTTAAGGTTTTCAGTACCCTGTAGGAAATATCCTCCAGATTCCCGATAGGGGTAGCGCACAAATATAATTTTCCTTCCATAATTGTCCTCACCTTTCTGGCCCTGATATCCGAGGATTCGGGGATTGCCTATGTTTTCTAGTACCCGTAGATATCATAAATTTCCTCCGTGTACACACCTGGTTCCTTATACACCACCACAGGCGCTTCCACTTTGATCATTGGCCTGCCTCCCCTAACAGCTTCCAGAAGCACCATATTGGCCTCCCTTCCTATATAAGGATGAACCATCTTTATCCTCTTTGGCTCCAGCTTGTGGGATGTCAGGGCAGTAATGATCTCAATAAGCCGGTGGGGCCTGTGAACCATATAGAACCGTCCTCCGGGCCTTAGAAGCCTGGCTGCTTCCCTGACAACATCCTCTAGGGTACACAGCACCTCATGTCTGGCAATGGCTTTGGGCAGATCCGGATTTTTTAGGCCGTGGGCATGGTTCATATAAGGCGGGTTTGACGTGACTACGTCGAATCTGGAAAGTCCCAACCTCTCCCCCGCGTTTCGAAGATCTCCTTCCACAATGGAGATCTTCTCCTGAAGACCGTTTAAAGCCACGCTTCTGGAAGCCATTTCCGCCATCTCCTTCTGGATCTCAAGTCCAGTGTAATGTTCCCCCTCATACTTTGCCTCCAAAAGGATAGGGATGATTCCTGTGCCTGTCCCCAGGTCAATCACCTGTTCTCCAGGCTTTACCTGGGCAAAACCTGACAAAAGAACTGCATCCATACCAAAACAGAACTTGTCCTTATTCTGTATGATCCTGTACCCATTTCTCTGGAGGTCATCCACCCGTTCGTTTTCTTTTAAGAGTATCCTGCCCCTCTCCATATTCTCTCCTCCCACTTCCTTCTTCCCTGTTTTCCCCGCCAAATAAGCAACCCCAGTCACAACCAGTTCGGTCATGGCTGGGGATATTTTTTAACCCTCATTGAGTTTGGATTTTCTCTCTTTTTTCTCCAGGGCCTCCAGCTTCTTCAGTTCATCATCCTGTACATGAACCTTCTCCTTCTTCCTTCTGGGTTTGAATCGCAGCTGGTCCACCTTATACTCCCGAATCTCCTTCTCGTCCTTATCCACAGTCACCACTACCTTCACCAGCTGTCTGAGTACATTGACGCTGTGCACCTCCCCCTTTAAGTTGTCGTCAGTGGTCACATGATCGCCAATGCCGGGAAGCTTGCTGTTCAGATACTCATAGGTATCCTCCTCATTTTTCAAACAGCACATAAGGCGTCCGCAGACTCCGGATATCTTGGTGGGGTTCAGGGACAGGTTCTGCTCCTTTGCCATCTTGATGGAAACGGGAATAAACTCCGACAGATAGGAATGGCAGCACAGCGCCCTTCCGCAGATCCCCACACCGCCTACGATCTTTGTCTCATCCCTCACCCCCACCTGGCGCAGCTCAATACGGGTCTTGAACACTGCCGCTAAATCCTTCACCAGCTCCCTGAAATCGATCCTTCCGTCAGCTGTAAAATAGAACAGAATCTTGTTGTTGTCAAATGTATACTCCACATCAATGAGCTTCATGTCCAGATGGTGCTTCCTGATCTTCTCTATGCAGATCTTAAACGCTTCCTTCTCTTTCCTTTTGTTGGCAGCCTCCACATTCTCATCTTCCCTGGTTGCCATGCGGATGACGGATTTTAAGGGCTGCACCACTTTAGATTCCTCCACATCCCGGCTTCCAAGGACAACATAACCGTACTCGATCCCCCTGGCAGTCTCCACGATCACATGCTGCCCTGATTGGATATCATACTGGCCCGGGGCAAAATAGTAGATCTTTCCCGCGTCGCGAAATCGGACTCCTATAACTTTTATCATCTTCAATTCTCCTTCATGGCCAGGAACATCAGCTCCATGGCAAGCTCCATATTTACATTGGCCTGTAAGCGAACCTTCGCCTTCTCTATGGCCTGCAATATATTTTCCAAGCCATCATAGCCTGTCTTTTGACTCAGCTCGTTGATGGAGCTGTATTCGTCTTTAAAAATAAGCAGATTGGCGTCATTAGTCACCTTGAACATCAGCGCGTCCCGGTACCAAATCTGCATAAAATCAAGGCACTCGTAGAGATCAAATTTCTCTTCTTTAATCTTCTTAATGTAGTTCAACAGCATGGATATGTCCATGTTGTGTATATTTTTCAATATCTGCAGCAATTCATCATAGAAATGCTGGAAATCCTCGGACTGGGCCATGTCCACAGCCTTCCCTATATTCCCCCTGGCAAACGCCGCGTACACCTCCGCCTTGGTCTCCGGCACGGAAAAATTGGCGCTCAGATAATTTTGGATGGTTATCTCATCTAAGGGCCTCATCTTTAACTGAACGCACCTGGACAGAATCGTAGGAAGAAATGTGTCTAAATTGGTGGTCAGAAGGATGATGACAGCGTAAGCCGGAGGCTCCTCAATGGTCTTTAACAAGGCGTTCTGAGCCTGGATGGTCATCTTCTCCGCCTCATCTATAATATAGATCTTGTAGGGACTGCTGTAAGGACGGATCACAATGGTATCATTAACCTGTCCCCTGATATCCTCCACCCCTATGGCGGCCTTCTCGTGGGTCACGCGAATCAAATCCGGATGATTGCCTGACAGCGCCTGCCTGCAGGAATGACACTCCAGACAGGGAGCGCCCCCCTGCCTTTCACACAGCAGCGTCATGGCAAACGTGTCCGCCAGAGACCTTCTGCCAGTTCCCTGTTCGCCGGAAAGGATATACGCGTGGGAAATCTTCCGGGAAGAGACAGCATTTTTAAAATGATTCTTTATATGATCCTGACCGGGAATAGTTGAGGGAATGAGCATATCAGTTAATCCTCCGTAAATGGAAATTTGCTTTTTCATACTAAATTTTACATGATAGAATTATGTCTGTCAATGTAATCCTAAACCAGTTTTTTTATAAGCTCGTGTATTTCCCCAATGGTTTTCATACCACCTTTGTGGTCACAGCAAGGGATCCGGATCCATCCATATCGTTCTCCTACCAGGATGCTGTTCTCATAAGATCTTCTTAAAAATTCCTGGCTGGACTCGTGGATATCTTTCTTCTGCCCGTGAGTGATCTTATTTTCCCTCTCCTCCATTAAATGGAATGTGACCTCCGGGGGAACATCTAGAAAAAACACCTTGTCCGGCACAGGCAGTCCTCCTTTTGTGTATTCAAAATCATATTCCCAGTCCAGAAAAGCCTCCTTCTCCTCCCTTGTGCCAAGCTTTGAAGTTTGATGGAGCATATTGCTGGTCACATAGCGGTCACAGATCACAACCCCGTCTTCTGATAAATAAAAATCCTTCCAGTTCTTCAGATAAGACGCGAACCTGTCCACCGCGTAAAAGGAAGAGGCTACATAGGCGTTTACCATATAGGGATCCTGGCCAAACTCGCTTCCCAAGTACATCTTTACAAGGGCAGAAGAGGGGCTGTCATAATCCGGGTAGGACACCATCTTCACATTCCTTCCCTGCCCCCTCAAGTATTCATACAAAAGCTTTGTCTGTGTTGCCTTCCCGCTTCCGTCGCTTCCCTCAATCACCAGCAATGTTCCCATGATCGTCGTCCTCCTCTTTTTTTAACACTGACACAAAATACTCACCTTGGGGAGAAATACCTTCCGGATCCGATTCCCAGCCATGAACACACAATCCCTCTTCTTTGTACCGGAGGATCGTGGAGACCACTTCTCCCGTAAACCTCTCCCCCGGGGCAATAACAGGAATCCCCGGCGGATACACATAGATAAAGCCCGCTGATATCCTTCCCAAACCCTTCCTCAAGGGGGTCAGCTCTTTCTTGCCATCCCATGCCTCATGGATGGGCAAAACAATCTCCGCCTCCCATTTCTCCGGCCCCGGATTCCAGGAAGGTTCCTGTCTTTTATCCCCTTTCAAACCCGCGTCAATATCCAAAAACGCGTTCTTAAGCCGCCAAAGCCCTTCTCTGGTATCCATCACCGCGGCGATGGCTGTCACATAATCCTCTGTACACATCTCCATTTCCAGATGATACTCCTCCCGAAGTCTCCGGCACAGCTCCACTCCGCTGATCCCTGTCCCCTTCGCGGAGACGATAATCTTCGATACATCCATGTCGAAAATATCTTTAAGGCCCGCGATCTCCCTTCCCATAAGTTTTAAATTCTTCATGGTTTTCAATTCCCGGCGAAGCTCTAAAAGGGAATCTGAAAAATCTTTCATCCTCCCCCGCCCTTCCTCCTGCTCCATCCACCAGATCCCCAGCTCTATCCCAGCCATCAGAACATAAGACGGGCTGCTGCTCTGATAGATCTGAAGATATCGCTCCACCCTTTCCCTGTCCACATATCCCTCCCTCAGATGAAGGATAGCTGACTGGGTAAAACAGGGAAGGGTCTTGTGGACGCTCTGGATCACCACATCCGCCCCCAGCTCCAGAGCTGACGTGGGAAATATATCCCCGTACCGAAAATGGGCCCCATGGGCTTCATCTACAATCAGCGGGATATTTTTCCCATGACAGATTTTTGCTATGGACTCTATGTCCGATACAATCCCGTCATAAGTTGGAGAAACCACCAGAACCGCTGAAATATCTTTATCCTCTTCCAACATCCTATGGATTTTTTCAGGGGATAATCCACACTGAACCCCATATTTTTCCATAAATTGTGGATAAACATACTTTGTCCTTAGAGAATTGAGGAAAACCCCATGATAAACCGCCTTATGACAGTTCCTGCTCATCAATAAAGTGCCTCCCCTGGGGACCACCCCGCTTATGGCGCTTAAGATTCCGCAGCTGCTCCCATTTATCAGATAATAAGTCCTGTCAGAGCCATAGACAGATGCCGCCCATTCCATAGACTCCCGGATAACTCCCTCCGGGTGATGGAGATTGTCAAAACCTTCGATCTCCGTGATGTCCATCTGATACGGGTCCATAAAATCAAAATCCCGTACCCCAAGGACCTGCCTCTTATGTCCCGGCATGTGAAAGGGATAAAAATCCCCGGCCGCGTATTTTTTTAATTTATTATATAAAACCGGAAAATCTGCCATAAGGTTCTCCTTAATTTGTATTCACCTGACTAAACATGAACCGTCTATTGATTTATCATTTTACCGCAAAAAAATTTGGTTTACAACTTGATTTTCTTTTTTTATAATAGTATAACAAACTTAAGGAAAGGATCATTTTATGAGAACCATTGAATTTAAAATGGAGCGGTCCGGTCTTGTGACCACGGGTCAGGAAGTGGAGGTCACGGAACATGAAGCTGCCAGCGGATGCAGCTACATCATTGAACCAGCTGTAGCCATGTCCGGCTGTTACAAGGGACGGGAGCGGCTGAAATCAAGACACGGCATTATAAAAGAGATCAAACACAATGACCGGGGATACTATGTCATAGCGGAATTTGACGAATAATGAATAGCAATAACGAATAGCAATAACAAATTGAAAATAGAAGGGACGGATCATCATGAAGAATAAAAGACTATTTACATACGCGTTTTCAGTCGCGGCTTTATCTTCCCTCGTTACTATACCAGCGGCGGCTCAGACAGATATCCATGTTTTAGATGTGGGACAGGGGCTCTCTGTCCTTGTAGAGTCCCAGGGACACTATATGCTCTACGACGGAGGGGACCGTACAAAATCCAGCTACGTGGTATCTTATCTACAGGGACAGGGAATCTCCTCCCTTGATTATGTTATAGCCAGCCACTATGATTCCGACCACCTTAACGGGGTTGTGGGAGCACTGAACGTGTTTCCCGCAGGCCAGGTTTTCAGTCCCGATTACACAGCTGACACAAGGGTTTACAACTCATTTCAGTCTATTGTAAAAAGCAAAAAGCTGAAAAAGAATCAGCCCGCTGTTGGAAAACAGTACCATCTTGGAGACGCCACTTTCCAGATCCTCTCCCCATCAGGAACCGATTATTCTGACGCCAATAACTACTCCATCGCCATACGAATCCAGGACGGTGACACCAGCTTTCTCATAACAGGCGACGCGGAGGCTGAAAGTGAGTCCGAGATCTGCCGCACGGGTCTTGAACTGGACAGCGACGTCTATGTCATGGGCCACCACGGAAGCGGTTCCTCCACTACCTGGGAGCTTCTTCAGAAGGTAAATCCTGAATATGCCATCCTATCCTGCGGCGCGGGCAATTCCTACGGACATCCACACGCGGAATCCATGGAAAAGCTTCAGACCATGGATATCCAATTGCTCCGAACCGACAAGCAGGGAACCATCATAGCCTCCACAGACGGGTCCTCCATTACCTGGAACGTATCCCCCTGTAATGACTACACCCCCGGAGACCCGGATGACAAACCAGCCCAGCCTCAGACCTCCAAAACCGCTTCCACCCAGACCGCGGGAGGTTCCTCTGCCGGAAATTCCTCGTCATCCCAGTCCATACCTGTAACAACCACCTACATCCTCAATACCTCTACAAAAAAGATTCACTATCCTGACTGTAAAAGCGTAAAACAGATGAAGGAAAAGAATAAGAAGACTACCGCGGAAAGCCGGGAGTCCCTTATCTCACAAGGATATACGCCCTGCGGAAACTGTAAGCCCTGATAAAAAAAGAAGTTTTTCATATCCGAGGGAAGGCATCCAGCTCCGCTTCCATAAGTTCCTGGAGAATATCTTTAAAACTTCCTTTGAGAAGGGAATAGACATCCGCGACGCTGGAAATATTGTTTTCTGAAATAAACTGTCGAATCCGCTCCTTAGCTACCGCCATAAAAATACTCCTTTTCGATAAGAATTGTCATATCTGAATTCTTACCAAAAAGGAGCCATTTTTTTCCAAAAACACAAACCTAAAACCGATTACT
>Ga0137297_11802_pt1 | contig 11307 bp, 10 predicted proteins | sample RamsorincwithD2O_FD_97191 | JGI IMG/M metagenome (GOLD analysis project Ga0137297, IMG submission 97191) | Mouse cecal microbial communities from Vienna, Austria - Mucin amended with D2O | ecosystem: Host-associated > Mammals > Digestive system > Large intestine > Cecum | place: Austria: Vienna... | reverse complement strand
AGACGAAGTTAACAAGGGAGCAACAATGGGAATGGACGCAATAAAATTTATTGAAGAAAAAAATCATGATGCCAAATTAGAAGAAACATTAAAAGTAGAATATGGAAAATATAAACATATATCAGAAAGAGTAAATAATTTATATTCTGAATATACTACTGTAAAAAAACCACATGAAACAAGTCAAATGAATAAAATGATGACATGGTATGGAGTACAAATGAGAACAATAACAGACGATACACCATCAAAACTATCAGAATTGCTAATGCAAGGAACTAATATGGGAATTATAGAAGGGAGACGTTTACTAAATAACAATACCAGAATAAAAGAGGATGTAAAAAATATATTAACTGACTTTGTAGAAATGCAAGAAGATAGTATAGAAACATTAAAAGAATTTCTATAATTTATAAAGAAGATAGTGTGAAAGAAAAGTCATACTATCTTTTTTATGTAAAAAAATGTAGACAAAAAAATAATAATAATATATTATACAAAAACAGAAAAATTAGGGAAGGAGAAAGAAATGAAAATACAATTATCAGAGCACTTTACATATGGAAAATTAATAAAATTTACAATTCCAACAATAATAATGATGATATTTACATCAATATATGGAATAGTAGACGGAATATTTGTATCCAATTGTGTCGGTTCTGATGCTTTTGCAGCAGTAAATTTAATTATGCCAGCACTAATGATTTTAGGAACTTTTGGATTTATGATTGGAACAGGTGGAAGTGCACTAGTTTCAAAAACTATAGGAGAAGGAAATAAAGAAAAAGCAAATAGATTTTTTTCGATGCTTATATACTTACAAATTATTGTAGGCGGAATATTAACCATTATAGGAATACCACTAGTAAAGCCAGTAGCAAGCCTAATAGGAGCAAATGGACATATGCTAGACCTATGTACAACATATGGAAAAACGATATTAATATTTTTAATTCCATTTGTATTGCAAAATAGTTTTCAGAGTTTTTTAATAGTAGCCGAAAGACCAACATTTGGATTAATCATCTCTATAATAACTGGTGTATTAAATATGTTTCTAGATTTTATATTTATATATGTTTTTAAAATGGGAGTATTTGGAGCAGCCCTAGCTACAGGAATAAGTCAATTAATGGGAGGAATTGTTCCACTAATATATTTTATAAAACCAAATAAAAGTCCATTAAAGCTAACAAAAACAAACTTTGAATGGAAAGCAATATTGCAAGCATGTACAAACGGATCATCAGAAATGTTAACAAACTTATCAATGTCACTTGTAAATATGCTATTTAATGTACAACTTATGAAATATGCAGGAGCTGACGGAGTAATAGCATATGGAATAATAATGTACGTAGGATTTATATTTACAGGTACGTATCTAGGATATTCAATAGGTACAGCACCAATTATATCTTATCATTATGGAGCAGAAAATACTCAAGAACTAAAAAATTTATTAAAGAAAAGTTTAATTTTAATAACAATAACATCAATAACAATGACAGGAATAGCAGAAATATTATCAAAAGTATTAGCATCAATATTTGTCAGCTATGATATAGAACTACTAGAAATTACTACAAGAGCAATAAGATTATTTTCAATATCATACATAATTAGCGGATTTAATATATATAGTTCATCATTTTTTACAGCACTAAATAATGGTGTTGTTTCAGCGATAATTTCATTTATGAGAACACTAGTATTCCAAATAGCAATGATATATATACTTCCAATTATCTTAGGAATAGATGGAATTTGGCTTGCAGTAACTTTTGCAGAAGTATTATCATTAATAATTAGTATAATGTTCTTAGTTAGAAATAAAAAAAGATACCAGTATGCATAATATATAAAATGTACAAACACCAACAGACTAGACCTTTTAAAGTAAATATGATATAATAAAAAAAGCTTTTGCAACAAAGGAGGTAGCATGATGCAAAAGAATATACGGAAAGATGTCGACAGTGCATCAAGCAAGGGGATAGTTTCCCAATCCGAAAAAAGCAGCCAAAGAATTGCTAAAGAGATGGTTGCACAGCATAAATGCGAAGAATATTTCTGCTGTGAACAGAGCTCTTTTTGCAACAACGGCGAAGCGTGCTGTATTAGTTCGCACAGCACACGCTAAAAGCGAAACAGCAGCCCACCTGTGTAAATAGGTGGGCTGTTGTTTTTATTATATACTAAATAATTATAGTAAAAGTTTAATTTGTGTTTTAATTTTAATCATCTTTAAATTCTTTAGAAAGTTTAGCAATAGCTTTAGTCTCAATACGTGAAACATAAGATCTAGAAATACCAAAAATCTTTGCAACTTGATTCTGTGTTAAAGGAGCAGAATTATTTAATCCAAATCTAAGAATAAGTATTTCCTTTTCTCTAGGTTGCAAAAGTGAGTCCATTTTTTTATAAAGCTTACTTTGTTTTAACTTTAAGTCAATAGATTCTTCTATACTACGTTCATTATTTTCTAGAACTTCCTGAAGAGTAATGACATTATCATCTTTGTCCTTTCCAATAGGCTCGTTAAGATATACCTCAGCATTCAATTTTTTAGAATTTCTAAAAAACATAAGAATTTCATTTTCGATACAACGAGATATATATGTAGACAACTTTACACCTTTGCTGAAATTATAACTATTAATTCCTTTAATAAGTCCAATAGTACCAATAGAAATTAAGTCGTCAAGACTGGCAGATGCAGAAGAATATTTTTTTGCAATATGAGCAACCAACCTTAAATTTCTTTCAATTAAAATATTTTTCGACTCAATATTTCCTTTTTCGAATTCTTTTAAGTGAAATTCTTCTTCTTCACTAGAAAGAGGATCAGGAAAAAGGGCATTATTAGATATATAACCAACTAAAAAAATAGATGAATTAAGAAAATTAAAAAAACACGGAATAGATAATACAAGCATAGTAGACCTCCAGATATCTATATAAAAATATATGAGATTAAAATTAAAAAGTGCGTGTCAACATTCAAATAAACTTGTCATAAAATGTCCATACAGCATAAAGTAAGGGTAAAAAAAATTATCGTATTTTAAGAAAATTGAAAAAATACGGCTAATATGCTATAATATATATATCACTACATAAGGAGGTAGCTATATGGATAGCGAAATGACACGCAGCAGAATTAAACGGATGGAGTATGACTCCCCATTGCCGATAAGCCTGAACGGTAAAATGAAACACTATGAAGAAGTGTTCATCAATCCGGGCGGAGAGAAGACGCATGAGGAGGCAGAATGGCATCTGAAGAGGATTCAGCAGCAACACCCGGAAAGCAGCGGCTGGTATTGCCCCTGCGGACACGAGGGAGTCTTCAAGGATGAGCAGGATGGATTGTGGTACGCATACCGCCACCATGCTCAGTATACCTGATCCAGAAATAAGCTACGCCCCCGGCTGTTACCAATTCAGCCGGGGGTAATTCTATTTTAAAAAGACTTTACTAAGAAGTAAATTTATTATAAAATTTAATAGCTAACGAATAATAAATAAAGGATGTATACTAAAATGAAAGAACTAGAAGAATGCACATTATGTCCATTTAAATGCAAAGTAAATAGAAATAAAAATGAATTAGGTAGATGCCGAGCCGGAAATAAAATTAAAATAGGTTTATATTCATTGCATTATGATGAAGAGCCATGTATAAGTGGAGAAAAAGGATCAGGAACAGTATTTTTTAGTGATTGTAATTTAAAATGTGAATTTTGCCAAAATTATAAAATAAGTTGTGAATCAAAAGGTGAAGAAATATCAATAGAAAAATTATCAGAAATATTTATAGAACAACAAAATAATGGAGCAAACAATATAAATTTAGTAACAGCTGTACCATATATACCGCATATATTAGAAGCGATTAAAATAGCAAAAGAAAAAGGATTGAATATCCCAATTCTTTATAATACAAGTGGATATGAAAATATAGAAACACTAAAGATGCTTGAAGGATACATTGATATATACTTACCAGATTTTAAATATTATGATAATGATTTAGCAATGCGCTTATCTAAAGTGAAAGACTATAAAGAACAAACAGAAGCTGCAATTTTAGAAATGAAAAGACAAGTAGGAGAAAATGTATATAACGAAAATGGAATAATGCAAAAAGGAATTATAGTAAGACATTTAGTATTACCAAATAATGTACAAAACTCAAAAGATGTTCTAAAATGGATAAAAGAAAAATTAGGTAGTCAAACAACTATAAGTCTAATGGCACAGTATTTTCCTACATATAAAGCGTTAGAAAATAAAGAAATTGATAGAAAATTAACAAAAGAAGAATATAAAGAAATAGAAAATTATTTATACGAACTAAATCTTGAAAACGGATATATTCAAGATTTAGAAGATGAAGAAGAAAAATATGTACCCAAATTTTAAGGAGGAATAATTATGAAAATAATATATGGAACAAGTAACAAAGGAAAAATAGAATCAATGAAAAGGATAGTAAAAGAAAATAATATAGATATAGAAATAGTAACATCAAAAGATATAGGGTTTGATAAAGACATAGTTGAAGATGGAACAACATTTGAAGAAAATTCAGAGATTAAAGCAATAGCAATAGCAGAATACTGTAATCAAAATAATATAAAAGGAATAGTAATAACAGATGATGCAGGATTATGTATAGATAAATTAAATGGAGAACCAGGAGTATATTCAGCAAGATACGCAGGAGATCATGCTCCTCAAATAGATTGCATTAATAAAATTTTAGATAAAATGAAACAATATGAAAATATGGAAGATAGAACAGCAAAGTTTGTATGCGTATTAACTGCTATTATTTTAGAAACAGGAGAAAAAATCGTTGCAAGAGGTGAATCAAAAGGAAGTATAGCTAAAGAACATGGAAGATTAGGAGGACTAACATATGTACCAATATTCATTCCAGAAGGATTTAATGAACCAATGAGCCAAATGACAGAAAAAACATATGCATCAGTACATAATCATAGAGATTTAGCTATGAAAAAAATTATAGAAAATTTAAAAGAAAGAAAAATATTATAATATAAAATAAAAAAGGGACAAGATTTAAAACTTGTCTCTTTTTATTTACTCACACCAATTAGTATACAACAAAAAGAAGAAAAAATCAAATAACAAAATATATTAAATTAAAGAGAATAATATAAGAAAAAAAGAGAAAAATATAATTAGATTTTAAATGAATAGAGTTAAAACAAAAAAATCAGTTTGAAGCATATAAAAAAATATGCTAATATATAAATACAATAAGTTAATAAGTTTCCCTGCATGGTGCGTTTTTGACAGAGTTTTTAGAACCTACAAGTATTGGAGAAGGGAGCATGATCTCTAAATATGGCGTGTATGCTTGCTTTTTAAGTAAGAAACCCATAAGTATTTAGGACAGCACCCACCTGTTTTAGGACAGGTCCATAAAAATTCTTATTCATGACGGCTGATGTGGGGCATTTTTTTTGTCAATTTCCCAATTATTATATCTATTATTATTTTTATAGTGTGATAAATTTCTTTACAATAATTCCTAAAAATGCTAAAATAAAAAGCACTTGGAGGCAATATGAAAGTAAAAGAAGCAATTAAATATGGAATAAATGAATTAAATAATATAGAAGAAAAAATAATAAAAATAAAACTATTATTATCATATTGCATGAACGTAGAAAAAGAGTATTTAATTACACATGATGAAGAAGAATTAAAAGAGAACGTAACTAAAAATTATAAAATAGGCATAGAAAAACTAAAAAACAATATTCCCATTCAACATATAACAGGAATTCAAGAGTTCTATGGAAGAAAATTTAAAGTAAACGAAAATGTTTTGATTCCAAGATATGATACTGAAATTTTAATACAAGAAACTCTAAAAGTGGCAAAAGACAATGATAAAATACTAGATATGTGTACAGGAAGTGGAATAATAGGCGTAACTTTATCAAAAGAAGTAAAAAATTCTAAAGTTTATGCAGCGGACATAAGTGAAAAAGCTTTAGAAATAGCAAAAGAAAATAATAAAATACATAATGGCAGAGTAAATTTTATACATTCAAATTTATTTGAAAATATACAGGAAACCAACTTTGATATAATTGTTTCAAATCCACCATATATAAATGAAAAAGATATTCAAAATTTAGAAGAACAAGTAAAAAAAGAACCATACATAGCTTTATATGGGGGAAAAGATGGATTAGAGTTTTATAAAAAAATAGCAAGAGATGCAAAAAAAACAATAAATCAAAATGGGTACATCATATTTGAAATTGGATATAATCAAAAAAATGATGTATTAGAAATACTAGAAGAAAATGGATATACACAAATAAAATGTGTACAAGATTTAAATGGAATAGATAGAGTAATTATAGGAAAGAAGGAATAACAATGTCTTTCTCATCAGAAGTAAAAGAAGAATTAAGTAAAATAAATAACTTTTCTAAAAAAGAATTTATTGAAGCAGAATTAATAGGATACCTATTATCAGCAAACACAAAAATAGAAAAAAAAAGATTAGAGTTTTTTACTGAGAACGAATTTAATATAGAACGAATATATAAAATTTTATTTAAGCTAGGTATAGAGTATGAACCAGAAATAAAAGGAAAAACGTATACAGCTAAAGTAGAAAATATAACTTTAAGAAAAGTAGAAGAACTAAAAAAAGAAGAAGAGAAAAAATCATTAGTAAGAGGAATATTTTTAGGTAGCGGTTCTGTAAATGATCCAAACAAAAAGTATCACTTAGAAATATTACTAAACAATAAAGATATAGCACAATACATTCAAAATATATTAAAAGAATCAGGAGTAAAAACGAAAATACTAGAAAAAAACAATACTATTTATATAAAAGAAGGAGAAGAAATATCTAAATTTCTAGCATTTATAGGAGCACAAAAGGCTGTATTAAAATTTGAAGACATACGTGTAATGAAAGATATGCGAAACACAGTAAACAGACAAGTGAATTGTGAAACAGCAAACCTTAACAAAACAGTTGGTGCAGCTGTTGTACAAATTGATGCAATAAATTTTTTGAAAAAAATGAAAAAATATGATGAATTACCTGATTCATTAATAGAAATAGCAGAATTAAGAATAGAATATCCAGAGATGAGCCTAAAAGATTTAGGAACACAACTAGAAAATCCAATAGGAAAATCAGGAGTAAATCATAGATTGAAAAAAATAATTGAAATAGCAGATGAACTAAAAAGGGGAAAATAAATGAAAGAAATAGGAATATATGTTCACATTCCATATTGTAAAAGCAAATGTTATTATTGTGATTTCATATCATTTTCAAAAAAAGAAGAAACAATTGAAAAATATATAGAAACAGTAAAAAAAGAAATAGATGACTGCAAATTAACAGGATTCAATATAAAAACAATTTATATAGGAGGAGGGACACCATCTTATATAGAAAGCAGACATATATTAGATATTATAGCAAAAATAAAAGAAAAGTTTATAGTATTACAAAATGCAGAAATAACAATAGAAGTAAATCCAGGAACAGTAACAAAAGAAAAACTGCAAGACTATAAAAAAGCAGGAGTAAATAGATTAAGCATAGGACTTCAATCAACAGACAATAGAACATTAAAACAAATAGGAAGAATACATACATATGAAGAATTTTTAGAAACATATGACTTAGCAAGAGAAGTTGGCTTTAACAACATAAACATAGACTTTATATTTGCACTTCCAAATTCAGATGAATGGGGAACAGCACTACAAATAAGTGAAATTATCAACTTAAAACCAGAGCACATTTCTTCTTATTCGTTAATATTAGAAGAAAATACAAAACTAAAAGAATTAGTTGAAAGCAAAGAATTAGAATTACCTTCAGAAGACGAAGAAAGAAAGATGTACTGGAAAATGAAAAATCTTTTAGAAGAGAATGGATATAAACATTATGAAATTTCTAATTTTGCACTACCTGGATATGAATCAAAACATAATACTGACTGTTGGAACCAAAAAGAATATCTAGGATTCGGTGCAGCTGCCCATAGTTATTTTAATAGTAAAAGATATTCAAATTCTAAAACAATAGATGAATATATTGAAAATTATAATAATAAAACAATAGAAGAAGAACAAGATAAAGAAACAATGGCAAAGGAATACATGATATTAGGCTTAAGAAAAATAGAAGGAGTATCGATTTCAGAGTTTGAAAGAAAAATTCAAATTAATCCATTATTTTATTTTAGATTTGAAATAAGTAAATTAGTTGAAGAAGAACTAATTGAAATTGACTTAGATAATATTAAATTAACAGAAAAAGGATTAGACTTTGCCAATATGGTATTTGAAGAATTTATATAAAAGGTATCAGATTATATGATACCTTTTTCATATGAAATAAAGAAAAGAGCACCATAGCTGATGCCCAAAATAGATTAGGAGAAATACTCCTTATGAAGAGATACGATTAAATTAGCATTCATAGAAACATTCCTAGAAGCGGAATTACCATATCGCATGTTAGGGTTAACCCGCTGGCAAGCCTCAATCAAACGCCGCTTTAATTCATCAGAACAGTTAGATTTTAAAGCTCCATTTGCATCGAAAGCAATACGAAAGAGTTGATCAAATCTTGTTAAATCAGACTGGTTCATCGTCTACCTCCTGATAAATTTTATCTTCATAATTATATAATCTTGTCGAAAAATGTCAATAAAAGAAAGAAAAAAATAATTTTAGAACATAATAGAAAAAATAAAAAATAATTTTAGCAATATGTATTGACAATTGCTAAAATAGGATATAATATATATATATGAAATTAGCAGACGAATAATAAAACTGCTAATAAAAGGGGAAATAAAAATGCTTGATAATAGAAAGAAAAAAATACTTCAAGCTATTGTTGAAGAATATATTGATACAGCAGAACCCGTAAGTTCAGGAAATCTAGTTAAAGAATTAAACTGTAGTAGTGCAACAATCAGAAATGATATGGCAGAACTTGAAAAAATAGGTTTCTTAGAAAAGCCATATACGTCAGCAGGAAGAATACCATCACAAAAAGGATATAGATATTATATAGATGAACTATTAAGAGATGACAAATTAACAGCAAAAGAAATGCAATACATAAAAAATAAACTAGAAACTACAGTAAATGAATTAGAAGACCTTACTAAAATTGCAACAACAACACTTTCAGAATTAACACATTATACTACAATTGCAATAGGTCCAAAAATAGAAACACACACAATACTAGACGTAAAATTTGTATTGCTTGGAAGTAGAGTAATGATGGCAATAATACTAACAGATTCAGGAATAATAAGAGAGGCTATCATAAAATTCGATGAAGATGTAACAGAAGAGCAAATAAAAAATTTAAATACTATTTTTGCTAATCACATGGTAGGAAAACCAATAGATGAACTAGGTGGTAATATTGAAGAATTTATTACAAATGAAATGAAAAATAGTATTTCTATAATTCAAAAAATTATAGATGAAATAAATAAAATCTTTAAAGAACATGATGACTTAATATTAGAAGGAACTAATAAAGCTTTTGACTTACCAGAATTTCAAAAAGCAGAACTAGCAAAAAACTTTATGAATGTTTTAGATGCAAAAGATTTAGTTTCAGAAGTATTAAATACAGGAGTAGCAGAAGATATAAATGTTTATATTGGAGAAGAATTACAAGATGAAAAACTAAAAGATTTTAGTGTAGTAACATTTAATCATCTATTAGGAGATAAAGATATAGGAACAATAGGAATAATCGGACCAACAAGAATGGATTATTCTAAAGTTATTTCAATAATGAAATATATAAGTAAAAAGCTAAAAGAAGATCATGACGAATAAATAAAGAAAGAAGGGATAAAATGGCAGAAAATCAAGAAAACGAAAATGTGGAAAACAAAGTAGAAGAGACAGAAATAAAACAACCAGAAATAGTAGAAAATCAAGAAACAACTAATGAATTAGAAGAAATGAATGATAGATATAAAAGACTATTTGCAGAATTTGAAAATTACAAAAAAAGAAACATAAAAGAAAGAGAATCATTAAGAAATATGCTAGTATCAGATATAATGATGAGCATATTACCAATAATAGATAATCTTGAAAAAGCAATATCAACAGGAACAAAAGATACAGCTTATGAAGAAGGAATAAAAATGGTATTAAAACAGTTAAAAGACACTTTAACATATCATGGAGTAAAGGAAATTGAAACTGTTGGAAAACCATTCGATCCAGAACTTCATGAAGCTGTTAGTCACATAACAGATGAAAAATTAGGACAAAATATAATAAAAGAAGAATTTAGAAAAGGCTATATCATAGGAAATAAAGTAATAAGACATTCTATGGTAATAGTTGCAAATTAGTTATTAATTTTTAAAATATAAATTTGTACAAAAGAAATTAAAATAAAGATAAAACAAGGAGGAATAGAGATGTCAAAAATAATAGGAATTGACTTAGGTACTACAAACTCATGTGTAGCCGTAATGGAAGGTGGAGAAGCAGTAGTAATACCAAATCCAGAAGGAAATAGAACTACTCCATCAGTAGTTGCTTTCTCACAAAATGGAGAAAGATTAGTAGGACAAATAGCAAAACGTCAAGCAGTTACAAACCCAGACCATACAGTAATATCAATAAAAAGAGATATGGGATCAGACAAAAAAGTTAAAATAGAAAGTGATGAATTTACACCACAAGAAATATCAGCAATGATATTGCAAAAATTAAAATCAGATGCTGAGAACTATTTAGGAACAGAAGTAAAACAAGCTGTTATAACAGTACCAGCTTACTTCTCAGACAGCCAAAGACAAGCAACAAAAGATGCAGGTAAAATTGCAGGACTAGAAGTTTTAAGAATTATAAATGAACCAACAGCAGCATCATTAGCATTTGGTATGGATAAAACAGATAAAGATCAAAAAATAATGGTATATGACTTAGGTGGAGGAACATTCGACGTTTCAATCCTAGATATAGGAGATGGAGTATTCGAAGTTTTAGCAACAAGTGGAAATAATAGACTAGGTGGAGATGATTTCGACCAAAAAATAATGGATTACTTAGTAGCTGAATTCAAAAAAACAAGCGGAATAGACTTATCAACAGATAAAATGGCAATGCAAAGATTAAAAGAAGCTGCTGAAAAAGCTAAAATAGAATTATCAGGAATGGGACAAACACAAATAAACTTACCATTCATTACAGCAGATGCAACAGGACCAAAACATT
>Ga0137297_11801_pt1 | contig 11321 bp, 4 predicted proteins | sample RamsorincwithD2O_FD_97191 | JGI IMG/M metagenome (GOLD analysis project Ga0137297, IMG submission 97191) | Mouse cecal microbial communities from Vienna, Austria - Mucin amended with D2O | ecosystem: Host-associated > Mammals > Digestive system > Large intestine > Cecum | place: Austria: Vienna... | reverse complement strand
TTTTCCTAATATTATTATTGCTAAGATCACAAGTAAAAGAGCCTGTTATAGAAGAAAGAAAACCATCCGCTATACTAAATTATATAACGGATGGTTTGTTTGTACAGAAACGAAAAAACACAACAGTCACAATACACACAGAATGTGTACAAAAGTGCTCGAAATCAAGAGCACGAGCAAGTCGGCACGACTAGTAACAATAGTCGTACTGATAATCTTGGCAGGCATAACGCTCAATGCAGTCATAGGCGAAAATGGAATAATTTTACAAGCGAAAGACACGAAGAACTTAATTACTAACGAAACAACTTATGACAACCAACAACTAGCACAACTTCAAAATGAGTTAAAAGATAACGGCTTGTATAGTGGAATAGGGATAATACCAGGAACAGATACAGGAGGAGGCTCTGAAGGAGGAGAAAACGGAACACACACCAATCAATGGACTAACACAGAGGAAAACAACAATAATAGTCAAGGTACAACTAATATAAGCGGAAACACAAATAAAGTACAAAATGGAGAAATAATAAATAGTATAGAGAATGAGGAACCAGGAGATATTTCGATTGGAAAAACAAATGAAGATCCGAGAATACAAGTTATATCAGGAGAAAAAGTAGCAACGAGTTTCTATCGAAGTGATGTAACAATACAAATTTTTACATTAGAAAGAACTAAGAGAATAAAATATATTTTATCAACAACAGTGGATTCAATCAATAATGAACTTTATCCAAGTGGACTGGTAAGAGAATTAGATATTGAAAATGGTGGAACTCTAACTTTTACGAAAGATGGAGAATATACCATAACAGCTTATGCATATGATAGTGTAGGAAATAAATCGAATCCAACTGTTATGTGGCTAAAAAGGACAACATCGTCAGAAACAAAAAGTGGAGTTGAAGTAAGTATTTCAGGTGGTAACATTGGAAGCAATAGCTGGTATAATAGTAATATAACTCTAAGAGTGTTAGGAACAGACCAAGGAACAACGGAGGTAAAGTATCGAGTACAAGGTATTGCATATGGAACTGGATATATCGGAAACTTAGGTTGGACTAATATAGATGGACCAACGCAAATTGATACAGGAGAACAGAACATAGCTAATGGGACGACATTCCGAATAGCTATGGATGGAGAATACACGATAACTGCCTATACATATAATAATGCAGGAATGAGATTATCTACATCAGAAGCATTAAACTTAAAAAGGGATGCAACAAGACCTATCATAACAAGTATAAGAGGAGAACAATTAGTAGGAAATGGATTTAAGGTAGACGTTAGTGCAAATGATGGTGCTTCAAAATTAACAAGTAATGCGTATACCTATCGATATAAATTAGCATCAACATTAGAAGATTATACAAGTGAGGTATCATCCGTTTCGAGCAAAACATATGTAGGATTAAATCAAATGAAAACTTATGATATGTATGTGGTTGTAACAGACCAAGCAGGTAATATGTCTGCAACAGATGTTATATCGAAGCCAGCGTTGTGGATTAGCAATACTCCAACTGCTGGTGAAACAATGAAAAATGGAAAGGAAGGATATACAAAATACTATAGGAGTGACATAACAGTAAAATTAAGAGGTCAAGATGCAAATAATGTAGATATTTCAAAAACAACATATCAGATATTGGGAACAGTAACAGATAACGAAAAAGATGGAACAAGCGGAAAAATGGATGGTTCAATAGTTGCTGTAGGAACAGAGTTAAAAGACGAAAAACTAATTAGTGATAAAGAAACAAAGACCATACAACTACAAGCAAATGGAAACTGGAAAATAAAAGTGCATACCTATGATAAAGAAGGAAAATTAGTAACGACTAATACATTAGAGATAACAAGAGATACAATACCTCCTATAGTTCAAAATTTTGCAATTTCTAACCTAAATGATTTTGATAAAATTGGGAATACCACAAATGTAGAGGTTGAAGCAAGTGATGCAACTGGGGGACTCTCAACATTGAATGATACATATAGCTATTATTTGAATAACGTATACAAATCTACGACGGCCAATACGAGCTATAATTTTACTTTAGACACATCAGGAACTCATACTTTTAAAGTTATAGCTAAGGACAAGGCTGGAAATATAAGTGATGAGAAAACAACACAAGCAACTATTTACTATTTGGTTGACAAAGTAAATATTGGAGATTATGTTGCATATAATTGTGGAACTTGGCCTAGTGGAACAAGAACTGGTACTCGTTGGACAGCTGCTCCCGATGTACCAGATGGTACAACCTCCCGTGCCTATGGAGGCTATGTTGTAGGAGAAAATAAAGGAACGAGTAGACCAAGTAGAAATACAAGTTATCAGACAAGTACAAGTGGATGGAGAGTGCTGTCAAAGAGTGGTTCGGGAATAAATGGAACGGTTCTACTAGTTTCTGCAGGAACACCTTGTCAAGTTTATATTGGTGGGGGATCGAGTAGCAATTTTGAATCGTTAAACAATTTTTGTAATGATAATTTTGTTCAATCTACCTATGCTAATAATGCTAGACCAGTATCTAGGATTGATAGTTATAATGAAGAAACAATATTATCAAATGCAGGTCTTTTAATCAATGGCTCACGTTATCTTTTTAGTAGACGAACTTCGAGTACTGGAACGGATGGAGCAGTAAACTACACTTATGCTTTTTACTGGATTAACCAAGATGATGGTACGAAAACTAGTATTTCATCAGCTAGCAGATACGGTGTTCGTCCTGTTGTGACATTAAAGTCTGGAGTAAAAACAGATGCATCTAAAAATCAACAATTTCTTAATCAAAATTGTTGGCAAGTAAAATAATGAAAAGATTAGCATAAAAAGAAAAGAAATTCATTCGAAAATGAAAATCTTTTCTTTTTCTTTGTTTCTTCTTTTTTCTTTTCTCTACACTTCCCTCGCAAAATTGCCATTGGTGTAGGTATCTCCAGACTTACGCTTACCTTGTCGCATGAGGTCTACTGCCTCTTGGATTTCTTCTATGCTTTCTTCTAAGAAATCCATACGGATATGGTTCGTGCTAATTTGGTTGCTATCTAAAAAAGTTATTTTTGAATTAAAGATAGTCGTAACGGTTTGCATATTATCTGGCAGTACTGGAAACTTGAGGTGCATACGGTCTTCTAAAAAGTATTGCTTGTTTTCTTGACAACGCATTTGGCAAGTTGGGTAACAACGATTGGTTTTGCCAAGGACACAGTAATTGGCGTTCATCAGTGGTAATCTGCCATAAGCCATTACTTCTGTTGGAATATCCGCGTTTTCAGTAAGTCCGTTTAAGTGTTCTTTGGATAATTCCGGCGATAGCGTTATTTTTTTAATCCCTAGATTTTTTAATTGCTCAATGGTTTGGTGGTTAAACACATTAAAGGTATAGTTGGTAATGAACTCATACTTTTTAGCATATTCCTTGAAACACTCAATATTGGACAAATTAGACAAAACAAATCCTTGAATTGGAAAAGTCTGAATAATGCGGTCTAACTGGTTCAAAAGCAAGTTTTTGTAGTTGCTTTTAATAATGGTTGGAAGAAGGATATATAACTTTCCTTTTTCCGCAAGTGTTTGCAAAACTTTCTCGAACTTCTTATTCGCATAATATTTTAGCGGGATATAGAAAGCGTTGATACCCTCTAATTTGGCATAATCTACCTCTGGATTTAGCAAATACAAAAGGGCAGAAATGTGCTTATCGGTTGCTTCTTTTTTTGTGTTCTTCTTGGCTACTTTTGGCAAGTCATATTTTGGTGCGACACGTTGATGGACAGCACAAACTTGGGCTTCTAAATTGGTTAGTGCGGTTCTACGAAGTTCATTGAGAATACTAATTTTCGGTAAATATAGTCCAGGGTCTAAATGAATTTGAATGGAGATAAATTCAAACGGTGTGTTGGCAGTTTTCAAAATTTGTTGTTTCACACGCTCCTCGGTCAAAGGCACGTTGATAGCGTCTACTGGCTTGAAATCTGACGTAACGCTAATGGATAAGCCTTTGTAGAAAGTCTGGTCAGAATTGAGGGCTTGCACCGAAAGACGAACCAATTGGTCTTTTTGAATCCATACTTCACAAGCAAGTTGCGTTTTACGGTTTTCACAAGTCTTATATGACGCCTCAGCAGACGTGGTCAATTCCTTGCTTGCCATCTTGTATACCTTATCTCCAATACCGGATATTTCCCTTCATACGACCAATGGTAACACGGTCTTTGGAATTGGCTTTTGGCACATTTTTATTTTGTATCATAAGTTCAGAAACCATATACTTGCTTTCTTCTTTTTCAAAAGAAATGGTATCGCCAATCGCTAAAGGTTCATTGAGCGGAAGCGAGATAAGTCCTTTATTCGCATTAAAATTGGATACATTTCCTAAATACAAGCCCATATTGCTTGGCTTTTGTGGAAATACCAAGTCTTGATTAGCCTCTGAATTCAAATGACCAGTTGAAAATCCACCACGATTAAATACTTGGAGTAAATCTTCTTGGTCTTTTGGGGCAATTTCCTTCGGATGACCAGCTAAAATGTTGTCGATATATTTACGGTAAATACGGGTGACGGTTGCAACATATTCTGGCGTTTTCATTCTTCCTTCTATCTTGAAGCAAGTAACTCCAGCCTGGATAAGTCTTTCTAAATATTCCAAACCACATAAATCTCGAGGGCTTAATAGATAGCCGGTGTCTAGTGTTTTTTCTTTATTCGTTTCGACATCTTTTTCGAGAAGCGTATAGGACATACGACAACTTTGTGCACATTTTCCTCGATTGCCAGAACGGGCCCCAATACTGCTGGAAAACAAACATTGCCCAGAGTATGAAATGCACAAAGCACCATGCACAAATACCTCAATTTCCATTTTGGTATTTTTACAAATATGTTCAATTTCTTCCAAACTTAATTCACGTGAAAGGACAGCACGAGAAAAGCCAAGTTTCTCTAGTTTTTTCACACCTTCTAAACGATGGATCGTCATTTGGGTACTAGCGTGCAATGGTAAATCTGGAAAATGCTCGTGGAGAAAAGTAGCAAGCCCTAAATCTTGCACAATAATTGCATCAATCCCATATTCATAGGCTTTTTGAGCAAGACTAATGGCATCTTGTAATTCCTCGTCTTTTAATAAAGTGTTTAAGGTAAGATGGGTTTTCACATTACGCACTTTTGCATAATGGATTGCTTTTTTTAAGTTCAAGTCGTCAAAATTGGAAGCAAATGCTCTTGCACTAAACAGACTTCCTCCAAAATATACACTATCTGCACCGTTTTGAACGGCAGCCTTTAAGCAGTCGAAATCTCCAACAGGAGATAGCAATTCTACTGGTTTTGCCATGAAAAATTTTCATCCTTTCTTCCGAAATTACTTTCTACTAACATTGTAACACAAAAAAGGGAAAATGAATACTATATCTTAAGAGAAGAAAAAAGGAGGGAAAAAAGGTGCAAGACGAAAACAGAAATTGTTGCTGCGAAAACAACTGCGGTTGTGGTGGCGGATTTTTAAGTGGACTATTCGGCGGAAACTGCGGTAATGGTGGTTGTAGCGAATTACTATTCTTCATCATCGTTTTCTTACTATTATTCAATAACTGTGGTAATGGTGGATGCGGCTGTGGAAGAAATTAACGAAAAACCACAAAAAAAGGCTAAGTTTAGACGACTTGGTCTTTTTTTGTATTTTTAATAAGAAGGAAAATATTGCTAAAAGTGTTGCAAAAAGAAAAGTTTTAGTCTAGAATACTATAGAATACTGTAAAAAGGAGTAAGACATGGCAGATAAACTAATTATTGTAGAATCACCAGCCAAAGCAAATACGATAAAGAAGTTCCTAGGAGGGAATACCAAAGTAGTTGCCTCAATGGGACATATTCGAGATTTGCCAAAATCCAAATTAGGTGTAGATATTGAACATAATTTTGAACCAGAATATATTAACATTCGAGGAAAGGGAGATTTAATCAAGTCACTTGTCAAAGATGCAAAAGATGCGAAAAAAGTGTATCTTGCAACTGACCCGGACCGTGAAGGAGAAGCAATCGCATGGCACTTGGCACATATTCTAGGAATTCCAGAAGATGCCCTATGTCGTGTTACCTTTAATGAAATTACCAAAGAAACCGTCCAAAACTCCATCAAAAATCCTCGTACCATTGACCGAAATTTAATTGATGCACAACAAGCAAGACGTGTCCTAGACCGTATTGTTGGGTATAAAATGAGCCCAGTTCTATGGAAAAAAGTAAAGCGAGGATTGTCTGCAGGAAGAGTGCAATCTGTTGCGGTAAAACTCATTGTAGACCGCGAAAACGAGATTGAAAACTTTATTCCAGAAGAATATTGGAACATTTATGCAACTTTGGAAGCAGAGAAAAAGCAGTTTGAGGCTCGTTTCTATGGAAAAGATAAAAAGAAACTAGAAATCCATACCAAGGAAGAAGTAGACCAAATTCTAGCCGAGATTGAAAACGGAAAATATATCGTCAGTGAAGTCAAAAAAGGAGAAAAGAAGAAAACACCAGCTCCACCATTTACGACCAGCACGATGCAACAAGAAGCTTCTCGTAAGCTAGGTTTTACCTTAAAAAAGACGATGTCGGTTGCCCAAATGTTGTATGAAGGTGTCAAAGTACCAGAAAAAGGCGTTGTTGGTCTAATTACGTATATGAGAACAGACTCGACTAGAATTTCGGAAGAAGCAAGAGCAGCAGCCAAAAAAGAAATTTGCAACAAATATGGAGCCGAATATTATGAAAACCGCTACTACAAAACAAAAGAAAATTCCCAAGATGCGCACGAGGGTATTCGTCCGACCTATATCGAATTAGAGCCAGAAAAGATTAAAGATGCCCTAACACCAGACCAATACAAACTATATCGTCTCATTTACCACCGCTTTTTAGCCAGCCAAATGGCAGCAGCGATATATGATACTATGTCGGTAACCGTCGATGTAAAAGCATATCAATTCAAAGCAAGTGGACAAAGTATCAAATTCAAAGGCTTTATGACACTTTATGTGGAGTCAAAAGACCAAGAGCAAAACAAAAAAGAAGACAATGACGAGAAAGATATAGACTTACCGCCACTTACCGTAGGGCAAGAGGTAATCAAAAAGAGACTAAATCCAAAGCAAAGTTTTACAGAGCCGCCACCAAGATATACAGAAGCAAGTTTGGTAAAAGCCTTGGAGGAAAAGGGAATTGGACGACCAAGTACCTATTCGCCAACGATTACCACCATTTTGGAGAGAAGATATATTGAAAAAGAACAAAAACAACTTGCCCCAACCGAACTTGGCAAAATTGTCAACAAACTATTAACTGAAAACTTCCAAGATGTAGTTAATGTCGAATTTACAGCAGAAATTGAAGAAGACTTTGACGCGATTGCGGAAGGAAAGCAAGCATGGAAAAAAGTCATTGAAGAATTTTATGGCCCATTTGCCAAAGAAGTAGAAAAAGTAGAACAAGAACTAGAGCACGTAAAACTAGAGGAAGAAGTCTCGGATGTTGTATGCGAAAAATGTGGGCGTAGGATGGTATATCGTTATGGACGTTATGGAAAATTCTTGGCGTGCCCAGGTTTCCCAGAGTGTAAAAATACCAAACCAATTGTTGAAACGATTGATGTACCATGTCCAGTCTGTGGCGGTGTTGTTCAAGTTCGTAAAACGAAACGAAAAAGAAACTACTATATTTGCGAACACAACCCAGAAAGTTGCCAATATATCTCCTGGAATAAACCAAAAGTAGGAGAGAAGTGGGAACCAGAAGCCGAGAAAGTAGACCAAGAGGAAAAGAAGCCTGCCAGAAAGAAAAAAACAACCAAACGAAAAAAATCCACAAAAACACGAGCAAAAAAGAAAGAATAGATAGACAAAACCTTCACTTTATAGTATAATAGTAAACTATAATGTGGGGGTTTTTTCAAAATGATAAATCAAAGCATATTAAATGAGTTGAATACCGATGTAGAGGAAAAAGTAAAGAGAAAAGCAACGGAATATAAAAAAGCAAATAGGGTTGTTATTACAAAAGTAATCTATGAAAATGAAAAAAACTTTGAAATCAAAGCACGTGTAAAAGAAAGCAAGGAAAATGTGTATGATACGTACTTACGCGTTAGCAAAGACGAAATCGAGAATGTAACTTGTACGTGTGAGAACTATCACAAAAACTATGGAACTTGTGAACACATTTTAGCAACCATGATGGAATTTTCCAGCAATTCAGACTACACAAAAATTTTCCAATCCGAGCAGAAAAAGCCAGAACAACATAAAAATGAATTGCTAAAAAAGGAAAAATATCGTGCCTTCAAGCAAATTCTAAACGAATTTTATCAAGAAGAAAAAGAAGAGCAAGAATTGCCTGCAATTGGAGATATTCGCATTATTCCAACGGTGATTCTAAAGGAATATGAGAAAAAGATTAAAGTAGAATTTAAGATTGGCAATAAGCAATTTTATAAAATCAAAAATATTCCAGAATTCTATGACCATATGCTAAACAAGGAAACTTATCGCTATGGCAGTAAACTAGAATTTAAGCACGTGAAAAGTGCGTTTCAAGCTACTTCTTTGCCAATATTAGAATATATCCTAAAATATGCAGAAATTATTAAGTTTACCAATGAGTCGTTAAATAGTTATACGTATTACGGAAAAATGCTCAACGAAGCGGATATTGATGTGTCTCACACTGGATTAGATGACCTATTTGAGGCCCTAAAAAACACCTTGGTAACAGTTGAAAAAGGCTATGATACCAAACAAATTCTGTTTACAGAAGAGCCGTTTGATGTGAAATTTTGCCTAACCGTAGAAGACGAAGGAGATTACAAGATTATTCCAAACATTGATGTCTACGAATACCAAGTGTTTGAAGGAAAACAGTTTTTATATATCCTAAAAGAAGATAAACTATATCGTTGCGAAAAAGAGATAAAAGAAACCAGTCTAAAAATCTTGGACATCTTCCGTAAGAACTATACCAAAGATGTTGTATTTCAAAAAGAAGATATTTCTACCTTCTTTTCTGTTGTTATGCCAAAAATAAAAGAAAACTTGAAGATTGATGAGCGTTATCAGGAACAAATCAAACAATATATGCCAAAAGAATTGGGCGTAAAAATTTATTTAGACTATAACAAAAATAATCATGTTACAGCAGAGATTAAATTTTGCTATGATGAACTAGAATTTAATCCATTAACTGAAAATCCAACCAATCTACCACGTAATATTGTCAAAGAAAATGAAACTCTAACGACCTTCTTAAAAACAGGATTTATGCTAGATAAAGCACATGCACGCCTTATCCTAATTGATGACGAGAAAATCTTTACCTTCTTATCCGAAGAGATCGAATACTATATGAACAAATTTGAAGTACTTGCCACCGAGAACTTCAAAAAGAAAGAAATCAAGCAACCAAAGATGGTAAACTTCGGTATTCGTATCGAGAATAACTTGCTAAATTTAGATTTTCACAATACGGAAATCGATTTACACGAAGTAGCACAAATTCAAGAAAAATATAAAATGAAAAAGAAATTCTATCGCTTAAAAGATGGTAATTTCATTGCACTAGAAGACAACGAAAATGTAGCATTTCTAGATAGCGTGCTAACCGGAATGAACCTAAAATATACCGATTTAGAAAAGCCAACTTTGCAAATTCCAATTTATCGTAGTTTGTATTTAGACCGATTACTCAAAAACTTCAAAAATGTAACAGTCGAAAAAGAGGACTCGTTCCGTGAGTTTATTCGCCAAGTAGACGAAAAACGAATGGACGAGGAAATCAAGGAACCGGCTAGACTACAAGCAGCTTTGCGTGAATATCAGAAAACAGGATATAAATGGTTACGAATTCTAGAAAAATATGGACTAGGTGGAATTTTAGCAGACGATATGGGACTCGGCAAAACTTTGCAAATGATAGCTGTTTTCCAAGCCTACAAAGAGGAAGTGCCGGATGGAAAAACTTCGATTGTTATTTGCCCAAGTTCCCTATTATTAAACTGGAACAATGAAATCAATAAATTTGCGCCAGACTTAAAAATTGAGGTAATTCACGGAAGCATTGCGGAACGCAAAAAGCGAATTGCAAAATTAGAAGAGCAAGATGTCATTGTAACTTCTTATGATTTACTCAAACGAGATATTGAGTTATATCAAGAGAAAAACTACGAGTTTAAGTACATTGTGGCGGACGAAGCACAATATATTAAGAATAATAATACCCAAAATTCAAAAGCAATTAAGGAAATTCGAGCCGAAATTAAATATGCACTAACGGGAACGCCAATCGAAAATTCACTATCCGAATTGTGGTCTATTTTTGATTTCATTATGCCAGATTATCTGTTCAGTTATAAGCATTTCAAAGATCGATTTGAAGTACCAATTATCAAAGAAAATGATGGAAATGTAATGGGAAAATTGAAAATGCTCATTGAACCATTTATCTTGCGCCGTATCAAAAAAGAGGTACTAACGGAATTGCCAGACAAGACCGTTACCGTGCTATATAACGAAATGCAAGATGAGCAATTAAAAATCTATCAATCCTATATGGCAAGCGCAAAACAAGAAGCTATGATGGAAATCAAGCAGAATGGATTTGAAAAAAGCCAAATTCGTATTCTAGCCTTGCTCATGCGTTTACGTCAAATTTGTTGCCATCCAAGCCTATTTATTGATAACTATGCAGATGGAAGTAGCAAATTAAATCAATGTATGGAAATTATGAATGATGCCATTCAAGGAGGACACAAGATTTTATTGTTCTCTGGCTATACTTCTATGTTTGACCTATTAGAAGAAGAACTCAAAAAGCAAAATATCCGCTATTTCAAACTAACAGGACAGACGAAAGTAGCAGACCGAATTGAATTAGTCGATGAATTTAATGCTAATCCAGATATAAAAGTATTTTTAATTTCCTTAAAAGCAGGTGGAACAGGACTCAATTTAATTGGTGCAGATATGGTAATTCACTATGATCCATGGTGGAATTTATCTGCTGAAAACCAAGCAACAGACCGAACCTACCGAATTGGACAGAAAAACAATGTGCAGGTGTATAAACTAATCACTAAAAATTCGATTGAAGAAAAAATCTATGAATTGCAACAAAAGAAAGCTAAGTTAATCGATAATATGCTTTCAACCGAGCAGACCTTTATCAACAAACTATCCAAAGAAGATATTATGAATTTATTTAATTAGTAGAGAGAAATCTCTACTAATTTTTTGCCAGAAATCCTTAGAACTTGTAAAAA